>TARA_R110001599_G_scaffold157495_6_pt1 | contig 24420 bp, 19 predicted proteins | sample TARA_R110001599 | Tara Oceans TARA_R110001599 (sample SAMEA4398360) | marine metagenome | biome: Polar Biome; feature: [MES] marine water layer (ENVO:01000295) within the mesopelagic zone...; material: water (ENVO:00002006), including particulate matter (ENVO:01000060) such...
CCTATTACATAATCCGGGTTAAATTTTTTTCTATATTTTAAATGGCCTATTTTGAGTCTCTAAAAGTATTCTTATAAAAAATGGGACTAATAAGCTACCAAGAACTTCTAGTCTTTTCAATTTTGTACATTTTTAAATACCCTTATTATTTATAATACTTAAAGAGAAAGACTCTTCAGGTAAATACCGTATATTTGCGGTTGATTATAGGATAAAAATAGTTTTAAGTACTATTTATCCTGTTTCTTTGTCAATTAATTTCAATAAACGATCAGGGATAGTTTTTATACTTTCAAATTCTATTTTGCGATAAACCCCGTGAAATAGGAGTTTTCATAGCTTAAAAATCATAGTAAAATAGATCAAAACTTATTTAGGGATTTATTTATAACAGGTATATGAGAAGGTCATATTCTTTTAAAATAATGTTTTAGGTGGTTTGATTGTAAATGGCTTGTTTTAACCCTTTCACAGCTTGATCTTGATAAGGTTTAGGGCAATATAGAATCTAGTCTTATTTAAGTGACCAAAGAATAAGTACCTATTAATAATAGGGTATGTTACTGATTTGTAAATTAACGCCTAAACCGGGATTGATTGTAGCTTGGCTATTGCTTTAAGTGAAATTATTTGGTTAGTTAATAAATTAACTACTTCGTAATTTTACGCTGAATACTATAATTTTATGGGTTTTATATTATATTTATTTAGTTCATAATTTCGGTATATTTATTGCTTAATTATTAGTTTAAATTTCAACAGATTTGGAAAAAGTGCTAACATCAAAATTAAACCCACTCAGAAATTTTTTAAAGAACGACAAACATATTCACCCTTTGTTGATTTTATCGGTGGATATTTTTATAGTATTTGCTTCCTTTTCTTTTGCCTATTTAATCATTGGTGGATTTGGTTTTGACCAAATGGAGTTTGTACCTTATATATTGGTGACCGGTTGCTTTTGTGCCATAGCCTTGCCGGTGATTTATTTTTCAAAACTGCATACTGGACTGCTTAGGTATTCAAATTCCACAGACCTCTTCCATATCTTTGTAGCCGCATTGGTCTTTACCTTATTGTTTATTGCCTTCTATTATGGTATAGGGCAACGCTGGATCTCATTGAATACTAGGTTTTTGATGTTGGTCTTGCTCGTTAATTTCTTTATTGTCTCCACTTTATTGATAGCCTTTAGATTATTGGCCAAAGCGACTTTTCTAATTCTGATGAGTAAAATGACCAATAGAGCAATTCATAGGGTGTTGATTTTTGGCTCTGATCAAAATGCGGTATTGGTTAAACAGGCATTGACCAATGATCCCGACATCCACTATATAGTGGAAGGGTTTATAAGTACAGATAGAAGTATGCTTAATAATTACCTTGAGCAAAAGAAAGTCTATCATATTAAAGAGCTTGGCAGGCTTGAAAAGCAAAAAAATATTCAGGAATTGTTAATCACCAACGAAAACCTGAATGGTAGAGAAAAACGGGTAGTGATTGAAAGATGCATTCGTTTGGGAATTAAAGTACTGACTATACCACCGGCTAAAAACTGGCTTTCGGGTGAACTGCCTAGTAAGCAAATCAAAAAGCTTCGCATTGAGGACTTGTTACAGCGCAAACCAATTGTAATAGATCAACAAAAGGTGCAAAGTGACCTTGAAGGTAAAAGGGTTTTGGTGACTGGTGCTGCTGGTTCCATTGGTTCTGAAATTGTCCGTCAAGTGCTCTCTTACAAACCTGCTTTGCTGATATTGTGCGACCATGCAGAGTCACCCTTGCATGAGATACAACTGGCCATGGAAGATGAATTTCCAAACGCTAAAATGGAAGTAGTCCTGGCAGATGTGAGCAACTATGAAAGGATGCACAAGCTTTTCAATGTGTGTAGGCCTCAGATCGTCTATCATGCTGCAGCCTACAAGCATGTGCCAATGATTGAAAACAATCCATTTGAGGCCATATCGGTGAATGTAGGAGGGACAAGAAACATTGCCGATCTGTCTGCGTTTTTTGAAGTGGATAAATTTGTAATGGTTTCTACTGATAAAGCAGTTAACCCTACCAATGTTATGGGTGCATCTAAACGATTGGCAGAAATCTATACCCAATCTCTTAATGGATTGGAAACCTGCAAAACAAGGTTTATTACCACGCGGTTTGGAAATGTTTTGGGTTCCAATGGCTCAGTAATACCACGTTTTCGTACGCAGATTAAGAATGGTGGACCAATAACAGTTACCCATCCTGATATTACAAGGTATTTTATGACCATACCGGAAGCCGTTCAGTTGGTATTGGAAGCCGGCACCATGGGTAAAGGTGGTGAGATTTTTGTTTTTGATATGGGTAAGCCTATGAAAATTGTTGATTTAGCCAAAAAAATGATCCAACTGGCGGGTTTAGAAGAAGGTAAGGACATTGATATTGTGTACTCCGGTTTACGGCCTGGAGAGAAGTTGTATGAGGAACTGCTTTCTTCTGCTGAATTAACGCTTCCCACACATCATCACAAGATTAGCATAGCCAAAGTACTTGAATACCCTTATAGGGAAGCTAATGCAGCGATTAGTGAATTGCTCGTTATTAATAAGCATCATGACAATACTTCTGTTGTCCTTAAAATGAAACAAATTATCCCGGAGTTCCTCAGTAAGAATTCCATTTATGAGGATTTGGATAAAAAGGTTTAATACATTCATGCCTTAAGGTAAATTAAGATGGGGGATATGGCTTGTTTTTCCTTGACTTAGTATACTATCCTAATCGTTAAAAAATAAATCTTCTGACTTTTAAGGCCTCATCATTATTTTTTGATAGGCGGTTGGTTTTACAGGCCATTTACCATAGCCTAGTGACTTTGTTTTTTTAATAGAATAATCAGGTGAATTAGCACCACTTTTATGCAATGGTCAACATTATGTTGGAACCATTAAAGCATTAATTTTTTCTTTTATACCCCATCCACGCAGAGGTTTACAACGGGCTTAGCACTATAGGTTGAAACCAATCAATATCAAGTGTTTCTATGCTACCTTCAATTAACATTACTGTTCAACAGGACTAAACTTCAGTTCTATAGTCCAAACTCTGGTTGCTTTTTTCTCTTCTAGTTACCCTTACTTCCCTATTTTATTGATACATATACCGCTTAGCCTATTACAAAATTTGGCTATGGCAGTGAAAAGTAAAAATTTATTTCACTCTATTTGTAAGGATTTTTCTCTCAGAGAAATAATTTATTTCTATAAAATTTTAATTTTTATCTCAAGAAATTTTTAAAGAGAAATGCAATAAATACTGTGTGAAAAGTATAAATCAGTATTCAAACGAAAATTTTGTTTAAATCACATAAAAAAAATAAAGAATTGTTTGAGTTCCATTTTTATTGCTAATAGTACATTTTAAGTTATTTTAGTATATTTGGGGAGTTTTAAAAAGGCTTAGAATTTAATTGGTTTTTCATTAAAATCGCTTTGAAAATTAAATTAGAATTAATCATTTTATTCACATACCACTTTTCTGAAAATTATGCGAATAGTTCATTTTTACGGTAACAGTAGGATTTCAAAAAATAAGCAAATAGTTTATAATTATTAGGATTTTTCAGTAACTTCAATCAATTTTATTAGAGCTAATTGGTTTAAAACTAGCGTATTAAAAGGGTTTGTTGAGGTTGCTAGTTTTTATAGATTCAAAGATGAATAATTTAATTTGAGCAATTTTTAACAAGACTTAATTCCCAGATTAATAGAAACGCCCCATTTTATGGGACTTTTATAACCAACCTTTTTTATGATCAACTTTAACAAAAAAATCAACATTTTACCCAGATGGATTATCGCTTTTCTGGATGGATTTATTATGTTTCAATGTGCGATTTTTGCATTTTGGCTTAGGGCCAATTTTGATTGGGTCGCATTGGCTGATTATCAGGTAGGCAGGGCAGCGGTTGCCTATTTATTGATCGGATCTCTGGTCATGTTTTTCACAAAGAGTTATGTGGGCATTGTTAGGCATACATCCCTAAGTGATGGCTTATTGCTTTTACGTACCACAGTGATTACCGGCGTTTTGGCTTATTTGTTGGATATTGGCTACAGTATGTATGTAGTACCCGGCATGCATTTTCTTCCTTTATCCGTACTGGTCATAACTTCGGTGCTTTCCTTGTCCCTCTTGATGGTGTACCGGCTTTTTGTTAAGGAGGTTTTTAGGCTTATCAAGAACAAAGTAGAACCAAATTTACCGGAAAAGGATGTTTTAATCTTTGGTGCCGGAGAAGCAGGTATTTTGATTCACCAAGCCATATCAAAAAGTAGCCAATATAAATTTAACGTTCATGGATTTTTGGATGATGACCCGTCCAAACAAAAGAAAAAAGTTGAAGGCGTAAGGGTACACGGTGGACTGGAATTATTGGATACCTTGGTGAAAGAAAAGGGAGTGAAAGAGTTGATTATCTCTGTGCTTGAGCTTTCTCCTGCCAGAAAAAGAGAAATAATCGATAGATGTATCACACTTAATATTCATGCCCTTACCATTACTCCCGTAAATGAATGGGTTGATGGCGGTGCTAAAACAGGTAGCCTTAGAGAGGTAAATATTGAAGACCTCCTTAGCAGGGATGCCATTATGTTGAAAAATAAAAATGTAGCCAGTTATCTCCAAGGCAAGACCATATTGGTGACAGGCGCTGCAGGTTCTATAGGTAGTGAGATATGTAAGCAGGTTGCACGTGCCAATCCTGGTTTTCTAATTATGCTGGATAAAGCTGAATCTCCGCTTCACGAACAAGAAATTCGCTTGGAAAGTGAGTTTCAGGATTTAGGACTTCAAACCGTTTTGGCTGATGTTACGGATGAAGACACGCTGGATCACTTAATGAAAACGTATAGGCCGGAAGTGATATTTCATGCTGCTGCTTACAAGCATGTGCCAATGATGGAAAGGTATCCTGTGCAGGCGGTTAGGTGCAATATATTGGGTACTAAAACAGTGGCAGATTTGGCCGTGAAATATGGTGTGGAGAAATTTGTCTTAGTGAGTACGGACAAGGCAGTGAATCCTACGAATGTGATGGGAGCCAGTAAGCGAATTGCAGAGATGTATATTCAAAGCCTTGATAAAAAATTAAGGGAATCCTCCAATGGTGGAACCCGATTTATAACAACGAGATTTGGGAATGTTTTAGGATCAAATGGCTCAGTAATTCCATTGTTTAAAGAACAAATTAAAAAGGGAGGACCTTTAACGGTTACTGACGCGAATGTTACCCGTTATTTTATGACCATTCCTGAAGCTTGTGACCTTGTATTGGAAGCGGGTGTGATGGGAAATGGTGGTGAAATTTTTGTTTTCGACATGGGTGAGCCGGTTAAAATTATAGATTTGGCTCGAAAAATGATTCACCTTAGTGGCAAAAAACCTGATGAGGATATCATGATCCGAATCACAGGCTTAAGACCTGGTGAAAAACTTTATGAAGAGGTTCTAAATGATCAGGAGAAATCTCTAGAAACGCATCATCCTAAAATCAAGATAGCCCAAGTAAGACCTGGCAATTTCAATGAAGTAAATCTAGAAATCGCTTTATTGATGGATATGGAAGGCAATGAAGGTGAAATGACCTTGGTAGGGCAAATGAAGAAAATGGTGCCTGAATTCTTAAGTCATAAATCTAGATTTGAGGCCATTGATCAAAAAGCAATAGCCCAGGAATTAAAACCATAAAAGGAATTGTAAGCCAAACCAAATTTGACGGGATATAATGGCTTAACTTTCCTTTAGGTAATTTGAATTGAAAATTAAATTAAAATACCTTTTTAAAATGATCCCCCTTTTCTATATTTGTTTATCGTTATGAAAAAACAAAATCAAAATTGGTGGTGGCTTTCTTACTTCTTCTAAAGGGGAAACAGCTAACTATTGCCAAATTTTGATCAATCAGATATACTTAGGCTTGCTGGACTCCCGGCAAGCCTTTTTTTTATTTTAAATACCCAAAAAATGAATAAAATAAGAATCAAAACCCGGTATAAAAAACTATTGGCGGATACCATCACCCCTGTGGGTATCTACCTTCAGATTCGTGATAGGTACAACAATACGATATTGTTGGAAAGTTCTGATTATCATGGAAATGAAAACAGTTATTCGTACATATGTTGCGAACCAATGGCTACTTTTTCTTTAATCAATGATGAAGTTCACCAATCTTTACCCGGGGAGCCTACCTCAGTAAAGAAACTTGAGAAAAAGGACAATATCATGGATGAGCTTAGGCAGTTTGGGAATTCTTTTGAGGAAGAAAAAATAGACTTTAAGTTTATTACAAATGGCTTGTTTGGGTACATTCAATATGATGGAGTAAGCTTTTTTGAAGACATACAAATCAATAATCCGCAGCCAAGCTCAACACCTTTGATTCACTACGCGGTTTATAAAAACATGATCGTTGTGGATCATTTCAAAAACGAACTGTATATTTTCGAACACTATCTGGAAGGAGACAGAGAGCAGTCAGGTATCCCAAAGATTGAAATGATACTCAACAATAAGAATATACCAAGTTATTCTTTTAGTCTTGATGGAAAAGAAAGTTCCAATTATACTGACAATGAGTTTCTTGACATATTAGCTAAAGGAAGGGAACACTGCTTTAGGGGAGATGTATTTCAAATAGTGTTGTCACGTTCATTTTCCACAGGGTTCAAAGGAGATGAGTTTAATGTTTATCGGGCATTGCGTTCCATAAATCCTTCCCCTTATCTGTTTTACTTTGATTATGGTTCCTATAAGATATTTGGTAGTAGCCCGGAAGCACAAATTGTGGTAAAGGGAAATAAGGCTACAATTTATCCTATTGCTGGCACCTTCAAACGTACAGGAAATGACAAAGAAGATGCAGAACTGGCAGTTAAGCTATTCGATGATCCTAAAGAAAATTCTGAACATGTAATGCTGGTTGATTTGGCCAGAAACGATCTCAGTAGGTCTTCTGAGAAAGTAAATGTTGAGGTTTTTAAAGAGATACAATACTATTCTCATGTCATTCACTTGGTATCCAAAGTTACAGGAGAATTGCCCAATGGAGCTAATCCATTACAACTAGTTGCAGATACCTTCCCGGCCGGCACCCTTTCTGGTGCTCCTAAATACAGGGCCATGGAACTTATTGATGAGCTTGAAAATAGTGCTAGAAAGTTCTATGGTGGGGCCATTGGATTCTTAGGCTTTAATGGAGACTTCAACCATGCCATTTTAATTCGATCATTTGTATCGGAAAACAATCAATTGAGATTTCAGGCAGGAGCAGGGGTAGTGGCCAAGTCCTCTATTGAAAGTGAGCTTCAGGAAGTAAGCAATAAACTGGAGGCACTTAGGGTTGCCTTGAAGTCCGCTGAGACAATTTAAATTTTACTAGAAAAGGATTTACAAATGAAAATACTGGTACTGGACAATTACGATTCTTTCACCTATAATTTGGTGTATATTATCCGAGAGTTGGGATACGGAGAGTCGATGGATATCATTAGAAATGATAAAATAAGCCTTGAGGAAGTGGATGCCTACGATAAAATCTTGCTTTCCCCTGGTCCTGGCGTTCCTTCAGAAGCGGGTATAATGCCTGAATTGATCAAAAAATATGCACCAACAAAAGATATATTGGGAATATGCCTCGGAAATCAAGCCATTGGAGAGGCTTTCGGAGGAGGATTGATCAACCTTACGGAAGTAGTGCATGGGGTTGCTAGCAAGATTAAAATTAAAGCTGACCCATTATTTGAAGGTTTGCCTGAATATTTCACAGTTGGAAGGTACCACAGTTGGGTAATAGATGCGACTATCCTTCCAGAGGAACTAGAAGTGATCTCTAATACTCCGGATGGGCAAATTATGGCAGTCAAACACAAGAAATTTGATGTTAGAGGTTTACAATTTCATCCTGAAAGTATTCTTACGGAACACGGTGTACAAATAATCAGAAACTGGATTGAGGGCAAAAAAATAACTAATCAATGAAAGAAATACTTAACCACCTAATAGAACATAAAACCCTTAACAAAGAGCAGGCTAAGGGGGTATTGAAAGAGATGACTTCTGGTGAGGTTAATACCAGTCAAATGGCAGCCTTTCTGACCATATTTATGATGCGTAGTGTGAGGGTTGAAGAGTTGATGGGATTTAGGGAGGCCATGTTAGAAAGATGCATAGCCGTAGATATCCCTGAGTATGATGCTATTGATTTGTGCGGTACGGGAGGTGATGGCAAGGATACATTTAATGTCTCCACTTTGGCCTCATTTATTGTAGCAGGTGCAGGTCAGCCTGTGGCAAAACATGGCAATGTAGGGGTGTCCTCTATTTGTGGTTCATCCAACTTGCTTGAATATTTTGGTTATGAGTTTACAAATGATATTGACAAACTGAAAAGCAGTTTGGATAGGGCAGGGATTTGTTTTCTACATGCTCCTCTATTTCATCCGGCCATGAAGCACATTGGTCCAGTTAGGAAGGAATTAGGTGTTAAAACCTTTTTCAATATGCTGGGCCCAATGGTCAACCCTAGTTTCCCTAAAAAACAATTGGTAGGCGTCTTCAGCCTTGAATTAGCAAGGTTGTATGGGTATTTGTACCAAAACAATGATGTCAGGTTTAGTGTACTTCACGCCCTTGATGGCTATGATGAAGTCTCTTTAACAGGAGATTTGAAATGGATATCCAACAGTGGCGAGCAAGTAATCAGCCCTGAAGAATTGGGTTTTAAAACGATAATGCCTGAAACGATTAAAGGAGGAAAAACCATCAAGGAATCCGCCACCATTTTTATGGATATATTGGAAGGTAAGGGGAGTGCTGAACAAGAAGCAGTGGTAATTGCAAATGCTTCAATTGCCCTGACTACCTCTAAACCAAGTTGGAGCCTTGAAACAGCTAGAGACAAGGCTACTGAAACATTAAAGAATGGGACAGCTCTTAAGGTTTTCAAAGAATTGATTAGCCCAAAAACCTCTATAAAAATCAGTTGAACATGAATATACTGGAAAAAATAATTGCCCGAAAAAAAGAGGAAATAGCCGAAAGGAAAGCCTTGTATCCACAAAAATTATTGGAGAAAAGCCTATTCTTCGAAGGGAAGGTGGTTTCGATGAAGAAGTATGTCACTGATCCTGAAAAGACGGGTATAATCTCCGAATTTAAAAGAAAATCCCCATCAAAAGGATTGATTAATGGAACGGCTACTGTGGAGCAAACTACCATTGGCTATATGCAGGCTGGAGCTTCAGCATTGTCCATTTTAACAGATAAAGATTTCTTTGGTGGAAGTGAAGCAGATCTTGGCTTGGCCAGAAAGTTTAATTTCTGCCCAATTCTCCGCAAAGACTTTATGGTGGATGAGTACCAAATAATAGAATCCAGGTCCATAGGAGCTGATTGTATTTTATTAATAGCTGCGGCACTACCTCAAAAAAGACTTTTTGAATTGGCGGCCTTTGCCAAAAGTCTTGGATTAGAAGTGTTATTGGAAGTTCATGATAAGGAAGAATTAGAACAAAGCCTCAATGAAAATGTTGATTTAGTGGGCGTGAATAACCGCAACCTGAAAACATTTGAGGTAAACACCCAAACCTCTTTGGATTTGGTGGGAGAAATTCCTGATACATTTACCAAGATATCTGAAAGTGGACTTTCTGATCCTGCCAAATTGGTCCAATTGAAAAATGCTGGTTATGATGGCTTTTTGATTGGGGAAAATTTCATGAAAACCATTAGGCCTCATCAAGCAGCATATAATTTCATGCAGCAGTACAGGCGATTATTGAAGGCATCAAAAGAGCAAGTAAAGGCATGATTCTCAAAGTTTGTGGTATGGCCGATCCAGAGAATATTTCAGGATTGATACATATTAATGAGGTAGATTGGATGGGGATGATCTTTTATCCGCCATCAGGGCGCTATGTGCCGAATTTCGGTCAAGAACCTACCTTTTATAAGCAATTGAGCATTCCTAAAGTGGGGGTTTTTGTCAATGAGAATACCGATGAGATCCTAAAGAAAGTAACTGATTATGGCTTGTCCATGGTGCAGTTGCATGGAGATGAATCTCCGGAGCAACTTAAAGCGATCAGAGTAAAATCAAATGTGAAGCTTATCAAAGTCTTTCGTGTGGGGGCAGATTGGAATTGGCAGACGCTAGAACCCTACGAAGCACTGGTTGATTATTTTCTATTTGACACTGATGGGCCCTCTTATGGAGGCACCGGACACCAGTTTAATTGGGAGCTATTGAATAATTATCCTTTTAAAACCTCTTTTTTGTTGAGTGGAGGAATAGCCCCTGAGGATACCGAAAGTCTTAAAAATTGTTTCCGAAAATTCCCTGCCATGGTAGGCATAGATATCAATTCAAAATTTGAGATTTCAAAAGGCATTAAAGACCTGGAAAAGATAAAGCTATTTACAGCAGCGATTAAAGATGATGTTGTATCAAAGAAAAATTAAATACCAATGATAAAAATTGATGAAAACGGATTTTACGGTGATTTTGGGGGAGCATATATCCCTGAAATGCTGTACCCTAATATAGAAGAGCTCAGAGAAAATTATGAGCAGATTATGGCTTCCGAAGCTTTTAAAACAGAATTTGATAGTCTCCTAAAAGATTATGTAGGGAGACCAACACCTCTGTTTCATGCCAAAAGGTTGTCAGAGAAATACGGTGTTAAGATTTATCTTAAAAGAGAAGACCTCTGTCATACAGGTGCTCATAAGATCAACAATACCATCGGTCAGATTATCCTAGCTAAAAAGCTAAATAAAAAACGTATTATAGCTGAGACTGGAGCAGGTCAGCATGGAGTGGCAACAGCCACGGTTTGTGCGCTAATGGGCATGGAATGTACGGTCTATATGGGGGCAATAGACATGGAGAGGCAAAAACCAAATGTGGAGCGAATGCGAATTCTTGGTGCCACGGTAGTGCCCGCCAACTCCGGGAGTAAAACCCTAAAGGATGCTACCAATGAAGCCATGCGTCAATGGATAAACAATCCTGTGGATACGCATTATATCATCGGATCAGTGGTAGGTCCTCACCCTTACCCTGAAATGGTAGCTAGGTTTCAGTCCGTTATTTCCGCTGAGATCAAAACTCAATTATTGGAGAAAGAAGGAAGGGATAATCCTGATATTGTCATAGCATGTGTAGGGGGTGGAAGCAATGCCGCTGGAGCATTTTTCCATTACTATAATGATGAGAGGGTTCGTTTAATCGCAGTAGAAGCAGCAGGATTAGGGGTGAATTCCGGAAAATCAGCTGCCACTACCCAATTGGGGAAACCAGGGATTTTACACGGAAGTAAAACTTTGTTGATGCAAACTGAAGATGGGCAAGTAGTAGAGCCGCACAGTATATCAGCAGGCTTGGATTACCCTGGAATAGGTCCTGTTCATGCGCATTTATTTGCCTCAGGAAGAGGTGAGTTTTTGGCTGTTGAGGATGAAGATGCCATGAAAGCAGGTATAGAATTAAGCAGGTTGGAAGGTATTATTCCAGCCATCGAGTCTGCACATGCTCTTTCTGCATTGAACCAGCTGAAATACAAAGCATCAGATACAATTGTCATCAATCTGTCAGGAAGAGGTGACAAGGATTTGGAAACGTATATTAAATGGGGGAATTACTAATGGCTATGAATAGAATAGAAGAATTATTTAAAAATAAGGAAAGAAATATTCTTTCAATTTATTTTACTGCAGGCTATCCTAACCTGAATGATACCATGAGTATTATGGAGGCCATAGAGGACGCGGGAGCCGATATAATTGAGATTGGAATCCCATATTCTGACCCTGTAGCCGATGGACCAACCATACAGGACAGCAATACCATTGCATTAAACAATGGAATGACCCTTAAAATCTTGTTTAGCCAATTGGCAGAGTTAAGAGGGAAATTAAAAATACCAGTAATTCTGATGGGCTACTTAAACCCTATAGTTCAATATGGTATGGAGGATTTTTGTAAAAAATGCCAAGAGGTTGGGGTAGATGGCTTAATTGTTCCTGATCTTCCAATGAAGCAATACATCGATTCTTATAAAGGATTGTTTGAAGCGTATAACCTGAGAAACACCTTCCTTATATCCCCGCAAACCTCCCCGGAAAGGATCCGTGAGATTGATAGAGAGACAGATGGTTTCATATACATGGTTTCTTCTGCCAGCATAACTGGAGCGAAAAAAGACGTTAGCCCCGAACAAATAGCTTATTTTGAAAGGGTAGCAGAAATGGGACTTAAAAACCCAAGGCTTATAGGTTTTGGAATTTCTGACAAGGCTTCCTTTTCAACGGCTTCCTCACATGCCCAAGGCGCAATTATTGGTAGTGCTTTCATTAATGTTTTGCGTGAAGCAAAAAACCTAAAAGAAGAAATCAATACATTTATTAAAGGCATTCTATCATGATCATACAGCTAATTTCTGATATTAGTACACAGGCCAAAGAAAATCTAATTCAAAAAGTCAATAGTATAGGTTATAAGGTTACCGAAGTTAAAACCCAGGCGGGGAATTACCTGATAGGTATAGGGAAAGCAACTTATGACATTAGGAAAATTGGCGCAATGGAGGGGATTTTGGATATCCATGTCGTTTCTGATGAATACAAGCTGGTTTCTAAAAAATGGAAAGCCAAGCCTACTAGTGTTGACCTTGGTGATGGAATTGCAATCAAAGACGGTGACATGGCCATTATATCCGGTCCTTGTTCCATAGAGTCAGAGGAGCAAATAGAGCGTGTAATTGCCCACCTAAAAGAGAACCAGGTCACCATGATGCGAGGTGGGGTTTTCAAACCAAGAAGCAGCCCTTATGCCTTTAGGGGTTTGGGTATGGAAGGTTTGAAACTTTGGCACCAACATGCAAAGGCAGCTGGGATAAAAATTGTAACAGAAGTCATGCAGGTATCTCAAATTGAAGAAATGCATGATTATGTAGATGTTTTTCAAGTAGGCGCCCGCAACACACAAAACTTTAATTTGCTGGATGAATTAGGGAAAATTGATAAAGCAGTCCTTATTAAAAGAGGGATTTCAGGTACTATAGAAGAATTGCTTCAATCTGCGGAATATGTATTTTCAGGGGGCAACGAGAAACTAATTCTTTGTGAAAGAGGAATCCGTACTTACGAAAGAGCAAGTAGGAATACTTTGGACTTGAATGCCGTTCCAATTCTTAAATCAAAATCACATTTACCTGTTGTAGTAGACCCTTCACATGGTATAGGAATCAGGGATTTTGTACCTCAAATGGCTTTGGCAGGAGTGATGGCAGGAGCAGACGGTATAATCTATGAATCGCATGAATATCCGGATAAAGCCTTTTCTGATGGGCAGCAAACCTTGAATTTTACTCAAAGTAGTGAGTTGATAGGTTATATCAGGAAAATTTTTGAAGTGAGAAAGACTTTTGATTTACATTAAGAGGACTGGACCAAACGCAAAATCAGCTACGCACCTGCAATTCCTATAAGCACAAAATCCCCCTTTAGGGCAAGAAAGGGGGATTTCAACGCAAACATTCTAAAATATAAAGCTAGTAATAGTAGGAAATTCCCGTAGTAATTCCCCTTACCCACTTGAAGGGGTATCTTCTGAAATGGGGAAGAAAAGCTTAATTGGTTTCCTTGTACCGGTCTGATGAAATTCAAAATCAGTTACGCACCTGTAATTCCTAAAAGCACAAAATTCCCCTTTAGGGCAAGAAAGGGGAATTTTAAATGTGAAATGGAAAACAGAAATGCATCTGCCAATCATTGGCTCGCCCAAAAAAAATAAAATCCCCCTTCAAAAATTTTAAACCCGGATTATGTAATAGAATGTCTATTGCATATTTCGGGTTAAATCGAACTATGGCAATTGGATTTAAATTCTGATCGATGAAAAATACACCCAACCTATAAATAAGATTTGCAGGGGAATTCGAAACCATAAATATTCTAATCCATTTCCTTCAAAGGTGGCGTTTTGATAATCAATTTGTTCCATAGAAGCTTTTATGTTAGCTGGTATAATCAACACGAAAAACAGGATCAATAGCCAGGCAGTTACCAACCTAAATTGTGGCACATGTAAGCCAATGGCAGCCATGATTTCAATTAAGCCTGTAAAGTAAACAAGCTCTTTTTTAAAGGGGAGGAAGTCTGGAATCATCATTGCCATGCCCTCAGTAAACAAAAAATGGCCCAGTGCAGTAAAAAGTAGCATGGCCGAAAGGCCAATTCTAGCAGATAGAGAGAAATTATAAACACCATATACTAGCTTCATATAGCCTATGGCAAGGATTGTAACAGCGATTAACAGTATAAATGGTTTCATCTTTTTTTTATACAAAGGTGGGTAAAGTTCCTAGTCGCTACAATGAACCCAAGTTAAGAAATTCGTCTCCTAATTCTACTTAGCGCTTGAGGAGTAACCCCTATGTATGAGGCAATGTATTTAAGAGGAATATCTAGGATTAGTTTAGGGCGTTTGTTGAATAGGGACCTATACCTTTGCTCAGCTGTTTCATTCAAAAAGGAAAGTTCTCTTTCTGATTTTAACAAAAAAAGATTTTCAGCAGCTTTTCTGCCTATGGTATTTCCTATACTTGTATTGGCATAAATGAATTCTAAGTCTTTTTGTGAAATTCTCCAAAGCGTAGTTTTGGTCATGGTTTCTATTTGGTATCCGCAGGGTTTTTGGGTCAAAAAAGAATCATATGCACTTACAAATTGACCTTCGAAACAAAATCCAAAGGTCAAATCCTTATCTTCACCAGGGAAATAGAATCGGGCTGAGCCTTTTTCTATAAAGGAAAGGTACTTCTCAGTTTGCCCCACTTTTAACAGTGGTGTTTTTTTAGCAAATTCCCCCTTTTTTAGTTTAGAAGAAAATAGGGCCCAATCACTATCATTTATTCCAATTAATTGGTTAAAATATTCCCTGATTTGATTCATTTTTCACTTAATTTTTCGACCTTTCAGCAAGTCCAATATACTAGATGTAATTCTAATATTTAAGGTTAGAAATTATCGTATTGCTAACCTAGCCTTATCTGATGGAAGTGAGAAAATATAACAGATTGGTACCTAATGAGTTCAATTTTTAGTTTTAACCTAATCTTGAAAAAATAGTCAGTCAATTGCTGTATTATTTCATAATTTAAGTTAAAACCAAACCATTTTTATAATCCCTAGTTGTCATTTTTCGTTTAACATTTAAGTAAAGATATTAAACCAACTAGTGAATATTTACCCATGGCAAATCAATTTGATAATTATAAAAGGAGGAATATTTTTTCCAAAGGGATTTTTTCCGACCCCAGTTTGGCTTTGTTGCAGCAGGATTTTAGGACTTATAAGCCAGAAGATTATAAAGTTTGGGAAACGCTCTTTGAAAAGCAGGCAAAGAATTTACCTGATTCAGCAGCTATGGAAGTGATAAAAGGCATGGAGGCCATAGGTTTTTCATCAAAAAGTATTGCCAATCTAAAGGATGCCTCTTACCGATTGAATGAATCCACAGGTTGGACAATACAGGTGGTTCCAGGGCTTGTAAGTGATGAATTGTTTTTTAGATTACTACAAAACAAGCGATTTCCAGTCACCTCCTGGCTTAGGAAAATCGATGAGCTGGATTACCTGCTTGAACCGGATTTATTTCATGATGCTTTTGGCCATTTGCCTATGCTGATGGACCCTACTTTCTCTGGGTTTTTGCAGCAATTGGCCAATACAGCATTGCGGTTTATAGATAATCCCTTGGCTATAGAATTAATTTCAAGGGTCTATTGGTATACAGCTGATTTCGGTTTGATTAGGGAGGGCAATAAGCTTAAAGCTTATGGTGCAGGTATCCTTAGTTCTTCTGGTGAACTTCAATATAGCCTTTCCAAAGAACCCAAGCACCTTGATTTCAATGTGGAGGCAGTTTTAAATACCCCTTATTGGAATAATAAATTTCAAGACAGGTATTTTATAATTGACAATTTCTTAGAGCTGTACATGTCAATTCCCTTGATTGAAGAAAAACTAGAAGAACTTTTGCAAAAAGCAGAGTAAAAACGGGCAATTGTAAGGGAAATTTTTTAATCTTAGGGCCTTAATTCCCATTTATAATTTAATCACTGCTATGTCTGCTCTTTTTAAGAAATTTGTATTTTTAGTATTTCTATTGCCATTTGCTATAAATCTCCAGGCCCAAGAAGCCAAAGACTTGGATATTTACCTAGCCATAGGGCAATCCAACATGGCTGGAAGAGCAGAAATTCTCCCCGATTTAAAAGCACCTTTAGAAGGTGTTTATCTTTTCACGGGGAAGGAATGGATACCCGCTGTCAATCCGCTCAACTTGTATTCAAGTGTAAGAAAAGTAGTAAGTATGCAGCGCCTCGGCCCTGTATATGGTTTTGCCCGAAAAATGCAAAGTGAAAGTCCAGAGAGAAAAATTGGACTTGTGGTCAATGCAAAGGGAGGAAGTGTTATCGCTGAGTGGATGCCCGGCACATTGTTTTTCAATGAGATCCTCTCTCGAGCAAGGCTTGCAGCCGAAAGTGGTGAGATAAAAGGAATTATCTGGCACCAAGGTGAAGGTGATGTGAAGGAAGCAGACCAATACCTAGGGAAAATAGGTCACTTGATTACCGCTTTTAGGGACAGTTTAAATTTACCTGAGTTGCCATTTGTTGTAGGGCAATTGTCTGAAGATAAACCTGTAAGGAAGCCGTTGAATGATTTTTTAGTTAACCTTCCTCAAGAAATGCCTAACACAGGCGTGGCTCTGTCCTATGGTACAACCGCTTTTGATAGTACCCATTTTGATAGCCCAAGTCAAATTTTAATTGGAGAGAGATATGCTGATCAAATGATAAAATTATTAGACGCCAAAAAGCAAACGGATAGTTTTTCCTTCGGAGTGCTATCAGACATTCAGTATGCTGATGTAGAAACGGTCGGCAAACGCAATTATCGAGGTACCTTGGAAACATTAAAACGCACCATACCTATCCTTAATGCTTATGATTTGGAATTCTCTGTGCATCTAGGAGATTTGATTGACCGTGATTTTGAGAGTTTTGATGCTCCTTTGTCGATTTTGGAGGATAGTGAAGCGCCATTCCAATTTGTCTGGGGGAACCATGATTTTTCTGTTCTGGATAGCCTCAAACAAAGGGTTGGAGAAAAAATAAATAACCAAAAAGGTTACCATTCTTTTGAAATCGGCAACATGGTATTTATGGTTGTCAATGGAATGGACATCAGTGTGGGAGGTCACCCTGAAGGGAGTAAAAATCACACACAAGCCCTAGAGATGATGGAAACATTGGAAAAGGGAGGAGCCAATAATGTAAAACCCTGGAATGGAGGGGTTGGCCAAGAACAGTTGGCTTGGATGGAGTCAATAGTACAAAATGCTGAAAAAGATGGAAAGCGCGTGGTTGCATTTTGTCATTATCCACTGTTGCCTGAAAATGGCTTGCATTTACTTAACCATAAGGAAGTTATGGACCGCATAGGAGGGTCTCCAGCTATGGTGGCATGGTTGTCGGGACATCACCATGCAGGAAATTATTTCAAGGATGATAACGGTATGCACCATCTCACCTTTTTAGGTATGGTAGAAGCCGAAACGCCTGCTCTTGGCGCAATCGTCACAGTAAAAAATGATAAATTAATAATTCACGGAATCGGCAATGAGGAAGACCGGATCCTGAATTTCAGGTAAATACCAACGGCTTAAATTTTCTTTTCTTAAAGGCGTTTAGACTTTCCGCTTTTGGTACTGGATTAATTTTTATATTTGCTGCCTAAATAAAAAATTATGTACACCCGCTTTGCTAAATTCTTTTACTTCCTATCAATTGGAATGTTCTTATTTGTTTTCTTGTATGCATACGCATCCATGCCTGACTTTGCTACTTATGAGCAAAACAGCAAAGGTTTGCCTATGAAACAATTAAGCAAGGAAAACTTCTTTTACATTACTGTAATAATATTTTTTATTTACAATGTATTACTGATCATTCCAGGTAAAATGATTGAAATGAAAAGTAATGCCTCTCTGCTGCGACTTTTTCCAGTAGGTGATAAATATAGAGATCGTATCTTGGCGTGGATTTATTCCTTTATCGGAGTTTTAAATGTATGTACATGCATTATGGTTTTTTTCATCCATAGTCTTACCAATCAGAATGAAATAAAGAGTACCGAATACAATGTCTTCTTTTACCTTGTCCCTTTATTATTAATTATTTGGGTGATGGGACTCTTTTTCATACTTGTAGGTAAAATGAAACAGGTTAAAACGGGTACAGTTTAAGGTAGAAAACAGTTAAGATATGGCAGGAAACGTACAATATACCGAAGACAGTATAAAATCACTTGATTGGAAAGAACATATCCGACTTAGGCCGGGTATGTACATTGGTAAGTTGGGAGATGGTAGTGCACAGGATGATGGAATTTATGTTTTGGTAAAGGAGATCCTTGACAATAGTATTGATGAACACATGATGGGAAATGGTCGCACCATTGAGGTGAAGATCAGTGAGCATAAGGTGGAAATTAGGGATTATGGTCGAGGAATTCCTTTAGGGAAGGTGGTAGATTGTGTGTCTAAGATCAATACAGGAGGAAAATACGATTCAGGAGCATTCCAAAAATCTGTTGGACTTAATGGAGTGGGTACCAAGGCGGTAAATGCCCTCTCTGAATATTTTATGGTCCAATCCTATAGGGAAGGCCAAACAAAGGTAGCTGAATTTAACAAAGGGGAGTTGGTTGAAGATCGTGAGATAACTAAAACCTCAGAGAGAAATGGAACAAAGATCATTTTCTCTCCTGATTCTTCTGTATTCAAGAACTACCATTTTATTCCAGAATACCTGGAAAATCAAATATGGAATTATGCCTTCTTGAACAGTGGGCTAACCATAAATTTTAATGGGGTAAAATATTACTCTCAAAATGGACTGCTGGATTTATTGGACAGAAAGGTAGATGATGACAGTAGGAGATACCCGACCATACACCTTAAGGGCAGTGATATAGAAATGGCCCTAACCCATACCAATCAGTATGGAGAAGAGTATTATTCTTTCGTAAACGGTCAGTTTACTACACAGGGAGGAACTCACCTGGCAGCCTTTAGGGAGTCCATTGTTAAATCCATAAGAGAGTTCTTTAAAAAGGACTATGATGCTGCAGATATTCGACAAGGAGTGGTGGCTGCCATTGCTGTAAGGGTGATGGAACCAGTCTTTGAGTCACAAACCAAAACCAAGTTGGGTTCTCAGAGTGTAGGACCTGATGGCCCTACCTTACGTACTTTTGTAAATGATTTTGTAAAGGTTGAACTGGACAATTACCTACACAAACATCCGGATACGGCCAATGCCATCCTTAAAAGGATTCTTCAGTCTGAAAGAGAAAGGAAAGAAATATCCGGTATAAAAAAACTGGCCAATGAAAGGGCCAAAAAAGCCAACCTCCACAATAAGAAATTGCGTGATTGTCGGGTGCATTATGACGACAATAAGGCCAAAGATGAACAGAAAAATGAAACCATGCTGTTTATAACGGAAGGGGATTCAGCATCTGGGTCTATTACTAAATCACGTAATGTTCAGACACAAGCTGTGTTTTCTTTGAGAGGTAAGCCGCTAAACTGTTTTGGGATGACCAAAAAGGTTGTTTATGAAAATGAAGAGTTCAACCTTTTACAACATGCATTAAACATAGAGGATGGAATTGAAGGGTTGCGGTATAGGAAAATTGTGATTGCTACTGATGCCGATGTGGATGGTATGCACATCCGCCTACTGATAATGACTTATTTTCTTCAGTTTTTTCCTGATTTGGTCAAAAATGGGCATTTATTTATTCTTGATACCCCACTTTTTAGGGTGAGAAATAAGAAAGAAACCATTTACTGCTATACCGATGAAGAACGTCAACATGCGATTCATAAATTGGGAAAAACAGCAGAAATTACCCGTTTCAAAGGACTTGGTGAAATCTCTCCGAATGAATTTGGAGGGTTTATAGGTGAGGACATACGACTGGAACCAATTATCTTGAACAAAGAAACAAAAATAGCTGACCTGCTTGGCTTTTACATGGGTAAAAATACACCTACTCGTCAAGAGTTTATTATAAGCAGATTGAAGGTGGAAAAAGACCTTGATCTTGGCGCTTCAGAGCAGGACAATGAAGAGGAGGAAGATGAAAAGGAAGTCGCTTAGACTTGCCACTTGTCATAGAAGGTCTAGCTCATTTCTTGGGTTAATTTTAAGTTAACCCTATTTCTTATTTAATTTTCAATTTGAAATTAATCGATAAGGTTTTAAATCACCATAGCGATCAGGGATGGGCCTTTTAAGTTCAGTTTCAAAAAATATCAACTTAATATTTTCGGTTCGGAAATAAGATTTAAGTGTTTCGGGATTTTATCTGACTACTTAAACAAAAATGAATTTAATTCATGAGTGAAGAAAAAGATTTACCAATGAAAGGAAACGAAGGGTTACACAATGCGGTCCCTGTTTCTGGAATGTATCAGGATTGGTTTTTGGATTATGCTTCTTATGTTATTTTGGAGCGTGCAGTACCTGCAATAGAGGATGGGCTTAAACCTGTTCAGCGTAGGATAATGCATGCGATGAAAGAAATGGATGATGGCCGTTTCAATAAAGTTGCCAATATCATTGGTCAATCCATGCAATACCACCCCCATGGCGATGCCTCTATTGGTGATGCTATTGTGAATTTGGGGCAAAAAGAACTGCTTATTGAAACCCAGGGTAACTGGGGTGATGTCAGAACAGGGGATGGGGCTGCGGCTGCCAGGTACATTGAGGCACGCTTGTCTAAGTTTGCCTTAGAGGTTGTCTTTAACCCTCAAACCACTGAATGGCAACTCTCCTACGATGGCAGGAAAAAGGAACCTGTAACACTCCCTGTTAAGTTCCCTTTGCTATTGGCGCAAGGAGTGGAGGGGATAGCTGTGGGTTTGAGCACCAAAATTTTACCTCACAATTTTTGCGAATTGATTGAAGGGTCCATTCAGATACTCAAAGGAAAAAAGACCAATATCCTTCCTGATTTTAATACCGGAGGCTATGCAGACTTTTCTGAGTACAATGAAGGCCTCAGAGGTGGGAAAGTAAAAGTTAGGGCTAAGATTGAAGAGGAGGACAACAGGACCCTCTTGATTAAGGAGATCCCATTTGGGACTACCACCAATTCCCTTATAGATTCCATCATCAAAGCAAATGATAAGGGCAAAATAAAGATTAAAAAGGTCGTTGACAACACAGCGAAGGATGTTGAAATTATGATTCAGCTCGCTCCAGGGCAATCACCCAACATGACCATCGATGCACTTTATGCTTTTACAGACTGTGAAGTCAGCATCTCTCCCAATGCATGTGTGATCATAAACGACAAACCTGTCTTTCTGAAGGTCAACCAAATTCTGGAAACCAATACTTTACAGACCAAGGACTTATTGAACAGGGAACTGGAGATCAAGAAGGGTGAGCTTTTAGAAAAACTACTTTTCTCTTCTCTGGAAAAGATATTTATTGAAAACAGAATTTACCGAGACATTGAGGAGTGCGAAACCTGGGAGGCAGTTATTGAAACAATAGACCAGGGATTAGAACCTTTCAAACCGGATTTTTACAGAGAGATTACAAGAGATGACATTGTCCGCTTGACGGAAATAAAGATCAAACGTATTTCCAAGTTTGATACCTTTAAGGCGGATGAGTTGATGCGAAAGCTTAATGAGGAATTAGAGGAAGTCAACCATCACCTGGAAAACTTGACTGATTATGCCATTCAGTATTATAAGAATTTACTGAGTAAATATGGAAAAGGTCGGGAAAGAAAAACAGAAGCCAGAACTTTTGATACCATTGCTGCAAGTGTAGTAGCAGCCAACAATGCCAAATTATATGTCAATAGGGTTGATGGATTTGTTGGGTATGGATTGAAGAAAGATGAGTTTGTGTGCGATTGCTCTGACTTGGATGACATTATTATTTTCAGACGGGATGGAGTATGTATGGTCACCAAAATTCAGGACAAGGGTTTTGTAGGGAAGGACATTATACATGTCGCTGTCTTCCGAAAGGGAGATGAACGCATGGTTTACAACTTGATCTATTTGGATGGAGCCTCAGGGAGAACCATGATCAAACGCTTTCAGGTTTTGAGTGTCACCCGAGACAGAGAATATGTGCTCACCAAAGGGACCAAGGGATCTAAAGTACTGTACTTTACAGCCAATGCAAATGGAGAAGCAGAGATCATTACTGTCTTTTTGACGGCTGGAGCTAAAGCAAGGGTCAAGGTTTTTGATTTTGACTTTAAGGACCTAGAAATCAAAGGCCGGGGGGCACAAGGAAATATTCTTACCAAATACCCAGTACGAAAAATTCAGCTCAAAATGGAAGGGGTCTCTACTCTAGGAGGGCTGGATATTTATTTTGATCCTTCGGTAGGAAGGTTAAACACTGACGAAAGAGGAGATTTTGTAGGCAACTTCTTAGGTGAAGACAAGGTGTTGGTGTTTTTCAAGGATGGAAGTTATGAATTGACAAACTTTGAATTGACCAATAGGTTTGATGCCGAGAACCTCTTGCTAATAGAAAAATACGATCCGGAGAGTGTGGTTTCTTCTATTTACTACGATGGAATTCATAAAATGCATTATGTGAAGCGGTTCGTTATCGAAACTTCTACCTTAAATAAGAAATTCAATTTTATTTCTGACCATAAGCAATCGAAGCTAATTGTAGTGTCTACGGAAAAACAACCTCAGGTTAAGGTCAAATTTAAGCTTGAAGATGGTGTAGAGGAAAAGGTGTATGACATGGACATGCTTATCGATGTGAAAGGGTGGAAATCTGTAGGGAATCGCCTTAGCAATCATAAAGTAACAGGTGTGGAATTAGTAGAATCAGTAAAACAACCGGAAAAGAAAAAAGATGCCACAGATCAGGAGAAGAAGGAGTCAGGAGATTCGGGTGAAGAGGATGACAAAGAACAATTAGGATTGTTTTAATTCTCATTCATTATGGAGCAATTGGATGATGACGAACTGGCTTTTTTGGACTACTTGTCTGAATATGTGACCCCACATAAAAAAGCTTTGATCGATAAAGTATTGGGGAATAGAACCAGGTACATTACCATGGTTTTGGAAAATATCTACAAGCCTCACAATGCCTCAGCCGTATTAAGAACGGCTGATTGCTTTGGGATTCAGGATGTCCACCTTATAGATGGCAATGAAAGCTATGCGGTAAACCCTTACGTGACCAGAGGCGCTGCGCAATGGGTAGACTTACATAAATACGACAATGCCTCAGGAAACGCCACATCTGAGTGCTTTCGTCAACTTAGACAAAAGGGCTACAAAATATTAGCTACAAGCCCTAGAGAAGGAAGTTTACCTCTTAGTGAATTGTCCATCGATCAACCATTGGCATTGGTCTTTGGCAATGAACATGAGGGCGTGAGCAATGCCGCCATTGAGGCCGCAGACGGCTTGGTTCATATTCCTATGAAAGGATTCACTGAAAGTTTTAATATTTCCGTGAGTGCTGCTATTTGCCTTTATGCACTCCAAGAAAAGTTAGAAGGTAAGTCAGTCGAAAACTATTTTCTAAATAAAATGGAGAAAACCGTGTTGAAATACCGCTGGTACCAGGAGATTGTCAAACACTCCGCCGCACATAAGCGGGCATTTTTCAAGAAATAATAATGCCTTTTTCGATTACAATTTCAGCTTCGTTTTGATCGCATTGCTTTGACTTTCCCGATAGACTTGTTGGCCAAGTACTTGGCATATTCTAAAGTTTCCATACCATACATCGCTATTTTGCTCTCTTCATTACAGTGAATTCCAAAGCCATATCGCTTAGTCAATGGAGAGGCCCGAAAACAAGGTTGACCTTTGGAGAAAAATTCAGATTTCGCTTGGGCAAATTCTTCCTGGGTTAAATCATTTCTATTGGCAAAAACCTGAAACAAAACCTCATCAGAGGTGTATTGATAAGGTGCTTTATTCAATATTTCAAACTGCATGTTGGCTACCGTTTTCTTATCGCCTTTTAGGGGAGGAATTACCCCCATGTCCACCGGGCAATCTTCTGCAACCTCAATGAAAACGTTTTTGTAATTGGTCGTATGAATTTTCATTTCATCGTTGGTTTTATAGTACTTGTCCAAGGTTGGGGAACCTCAATATTTTGAAAAAGCAGTTTTTTGCGTAGCCATATGTTATACTTAAACCCGAAATATGCAATAGACATTCTAATACGTGCTGAAATCGCTTTAAAATACCCAATCGTTGCTGTTTTCAAT
>TARA_R110001599_G_scaffold58945_1_pt1 | contig 24380 bp, 46 predicted proteins | sample TARA_R110001599 | Tara Oceans TARA_R110001599 (sample SAMEA4398360) | marine metagenome | biome: Polar Biome; feature: [MES] marine water layer (ENVO:01000295) within the mesopelagic zone...; material: water (ENVO:00002006), including particulate matter (ENVO:01000060) such as......
TTTCATTGAAAATCAACTATTTCAATCCAAACTCCTGGATTTTCTTTATCATACGTATACTTTTCAAATGCTGGTATTATAAATTCTGCATTATCATCTTCTATCCAACCATACTTAACCATATCATCCTGTACAGTTTGTGCAGGGTTTATATAATCAAACTTATGACGACTACCTCTAATAAACTCAAAGGATATTTTTACTGGTAGTTCACGTGTCTTTAATGCTTGTTTAAAATCATCAGTATAACTAAGGTAAATATCTTTAGTTGCTTTTCTATAATTCATTGTAGCTTTACTTGCTATAAAATATTTACCTGTCCAACGTCTACCGTTTTTACTAGAAGGTACATTACCTGGTATCCACCAACGTTTTACTTCTCTAATTTCTCCCATGTTATTTATTTAATATTTTTTTTAATAATGGTTTTAAAAGCCAGTGTACTTTATCTAGACCTTGATCTTTCATCCCATCAGCTATATCTTTTGCTGTTGGATATACTAAACCAGAAAGCTTATACATCTCTGAATACTTTTTGATTGCATTCTTACCTGCATCATCATTATCAAAAAGAGTTATTACCTTTTTATATCTTTTCTTAAGGTATTCAATCACGTGTGGCTTTATCATAGTATTCTCACTATCAGGTGCAATAACTTCTATATTATAACCAATACTAGCTAAACACATTGCATCTTTTAAAGAAGCACATATTACTAAATAAGGTTTATCATATTTAAGTTGATCATAACCTTGGAGATGGCTTGTTACTTTATGAAATTTATGCTTACTATAGGGTTGGTATATTTTATATAAATCTCCATTTTTATCATAATATCCATATAAATATTTACCTTCTATCTTTAAGCTTTTAACTTTATAATCTTCTTCTTTAACTAAGTCATAATATTTTATAGGTTTAACATTATACTTATCAAGTAAAGTTTTACCAATATTAAACTGTAACCAAAAAGATGCATCATCTTCTGTCCACTCTGTATTTTTAACAAATTGAACTTGCCACTTAGGCTGGGGTTTAAAATTTATTTCTTCAAAACCACCTGCTTTTACGTGAGCATTATAATCACTTGTTATCTTTTGTGATGCTTCAGGAAAACTTATATCAAACATTAGTTTAACTAAGTCTACCTTATTACCATTCTTACCGGTTGAGAAGTCTTTAAATTTATACTGCATAGATGCTTTATTAACATATATACAAAAACTTGGTGTCTTCTCTAATGGATTAAAGATTGATTTAATCTTTACATCCTGGCCTATTAGGCGTTCTGATAAGTTTAGATAATATTGGAATACCCAATAACTTGGTACATCTGAAGGATTAAGAACTAAATTTTTTGTGCTAAACATTCAAATTATTATTAATGTAAATCAAAGGGTGGTCCTGGATTAAACCGGTCAACCAGAAACACCCACCCTTATCATTACTGATTCAACTACAAATCAAAATCATCTCCTGTAGCTACACTAGGTTCAAAATTACTTGTTGTAGCACTTTCCTTCTTAATTAAAGGTCTGAAGTGTTGTTTGTTACTTTCATCAAAGATTAAAATCTTAGAATTTTCTACATCAACTTCTTCTAGAGGTACTCCTGCTTTACTTCTTTTAGGTAAGAACAAGTCATTGTTTATATAACCTTCTTTGTTTTCCCACTCACGTGCACCTAAGCAAGCATTAAGATAACCTGTATTAGAGCATACCTTAGCAGCCTTAATCATAAAGTCTTCAATAGTGTTTGCTTCAATAGCATCAAGTTCAGTCCTCTTACCAACTACTTCAGATAGAAATACCATAGCTTTCAATACTTCATTATCTCTTTTGATTTCATTACCATTATCTAAAATAGTATCTTTATATGGGTATGGTGAGAATCTTACTCTACCTACCTGGCCTTCATAACGTTCTCCATTAGGATTGTTTAAATCTTTCATGAATCCATTAAACTCTCCTTCCATAGGTTCACTTTCTACATGCAATGTAATATTGAATGCATCAGAATCATATGGTGTTTGATCAAATGTAATTGAATTAATCTTTACTTTTTGATTACCTGTTCCAATTACTGGTTTTGTTCCGCCTGAACCGGCAGACATGTCTTTAGTACTTAACATAATTTACTTTTTTTAATTGATTTATAATTACTCTTCATATTTTTGCATGCATTCCTTTACATACGCTAGGTCATTGGGGATAAAAGAATCCTCAAACATACCCATTGGTGATTTACATGTGTTCTCTCCTGAGTTTTGGGTTTCAAAACCATATGAGAGTTCACCATCATCATTTTTATTTACTTTTCCAAATAGCACAATGGAAAATAGGCCTTCCAAAGTTAAAGTATTATCTATCATTTTACCAATAGTCTTAGCTTTAATTTTTCTATTCCCATTAATATCTGTAGAATCTTCTGAGTGTGTTAAAAATATAACAGTAAGGTCATCTCTTAAGTCTTTAGGCATTTTAGCAACTGTTGCTAAGTTAGCCGCTATCTGTGTAAACTTATCATAACCTTTCTCATTAGCTCTATCAAAATACTCAAAGGAGCTCATATATTGCCAGTCATCAACCACTAGGGTTTTTATGTGTGACATTTTCTCATCTACATGCTTAATTGCTTTTATAATACCAGCAGCTGATGCTGCAGATGTAATATTACCTTTTGGATTATCCTTACTAATTTGAGTATACTTACTTTTGTATCCTCTGAAGGGTAAAGGTTTATTTGCAATATTTATAATGAAAGTTTCTTTAGGTTCTAATGTCCTAATTGAGGTAGACTTTCCGGTACCTGAGTCAGCAATGACTAATACACTTTGTGCCATATTTATTTAATTAATTTATTGATTACTTTTGTTAATGATTGTAAAGTCTTATTGATATCTTCTAACTTTTCTATCAGTGGGTCATATATCTCAAATGTCTCGTCTGGATTAGGTAAACTAGGATTAGCAAAATCTAATATTTGTTTGCCTCTACTAGTTACATCATTTATTACTTTAAGTTCATTAACCGGGATCATATGTCTTACAAACCCTGAACTAGAAGTAATAAGTTCATATTCTTCTTTCCAATGTGGATTATGTTTCAAAAGATATAATGTTCTTTTAGGATCTTCTGAGTCATAGTCTATACTAACAAACTCTGTGTATATATCATTTTCTTTTTCCATTTCACTGGGGAAGAAACTAATATACAATTCATCCTTACCAGATGGTCTATATGCCATCTTAGGAATATATATTGCATTAGGTGTACTTTCTCCTATAAAGTATTCTTGATGCTCTTCTCTAAGTCTTACAACTTTGTCTTTTCTTTCTGTAGGTGTTAAACCCATATTTTCATTATTTATTTTTTTAGTACTTATCATCTTCTTTCTTGTTGTCCTGGTGTAGCCATCTCTTCTATTTTCATTTGTTCAAATTTAGCTTTGAAGAAACTCATTCTTGCATCACCATTTCTGGCTTTAAGAAAATGTAACACCAAGGTTCTATCATTTTCTATTATATATCTATCAGGTCCATAAAACCTAATCTTCTGTTTAGCTGGCCTGTTGATACCTATTAACATATCTGCATGCTGTAGCATTGCATCTGAACCAAATATATCTGACTCTAATATATAGTTACCATACTTGCCATCTATAGCCCTGTCTGGATTGTCTATGTTTCTATTAAGTTGTGATAAGGCCAGAAACAAACAAGGATAATCTCTTTTACACTGAGTAAAGAACTCACCTAATTCAAATAACATATCTAATGTACTATTCTGATATGGTGCTCTCTTTACTAACATTGTATGATCAAGAGTTATCATTGTATTTATCCCTTTATGTAGATTCATATATGCATCTATCTGCTCACGCATCTGATTTACAGTCATAGGTGTACTAATTATATCTACAGGATGCTTTACTCTTTCTTTTGCATACTGATGACATCTATTAAGAGTATCAGTTGTTAATACACTACCTGCACTACACAACTCCTTATAAGTCTTACCAGTAATAGAACTAAATTCTCTAATAGCTGAGGTTCTACCCACCATCTCAAACTGAAATTCTAATACTCTAAACTTATCATTAGGGTTAAGTGCAAATGACTCTCTTATTATTTGATCTTTGATTAATGTTTTACCTGAACCAGGTCTACCACCAATAACTGTAAGAGTATTCCATTCTATACCGTCAGTAGCAGCATCATTAAATTTAGGCCACGGAGTATAGATAGATTTTTCTTCTCCAGTTGATCTAGCATACATATATTTAAGTGCTTCATTAAAAGCTGCATACTGTCCAACCCAAGATTCTTTCTTTTTCATACTACATTTTCTTTAAAGTGTTTATCTTCTGTGTCAATACCTTCTAGTATCATATCACAATAGTCTGCTAAAGTAGAAGACTTAACTTTATGTTTGTCTTGCTTACATATAAAATACTGACTGGTCTGCATATACATATATTCTGTGTCCCTGTACTCATTTACATACATTTCAGTTGCTTTTATAACATCTTCCCAAGCGTGATCATATGTTTCAAAGAACCATCTAAAAGCTTCTCCTAATGCTTTAACATTATTTCTTGCTAGTTTACCACTAGGTAGTTTTTGAGCAGGAAATATTTCTCTATAGTTATTAATTTTAACTATAAAGTCTTTACCCATTAACTGAATGTCTGTCTTCTTTTTAGCTTTAATAAAATAATTATCTAATCTAATACAAAACCTTTTGGCCTCGGATGACATTACATATGTCTTATCATCATTTTTAATTAAGAATTTTTTAGCAACAAGTATTTCTTTATCTATGAGGCTTGCACCTGATATTGATATCTTTTCTTTGTTTGCAAATAATATTAAAGCTTGGTTAGGAGTTAGCTTTTCAGCTAGTATTTTCTGAAATAATTCCCACATATGTTATTGGTTTTAAAGTTTATAAATATACAAAATACTACCAGTTTATCCTAGCTTTGTTTTGTTTTTCAAGCTCTAAATTTACTTGATTAAAGACATCCTTGCAATCCCAAACACCACCTCTATATGCTGCAGATGCAGGGTGTGATACTGTAAAAAGTTTATGATTACTAAGGTTTATATTCCATTCCTCTGCTTTTCTACCCATCATTATTACAGGTATATTTTTCTTATGCCTATTAATTATATCAAATAAATATTCTACAAACGGTTTCCACATATCCATATGTGATCCTATTTTATTAACTTCTACGGTGAATGCTGTATTGATTAACAATACACCTTGATTAGCCCAACATCTTAAATCAGTATGATCTGTGCCTATAGCTTTATTTATATATTGCAAAGACTTTTCTGCTTTATCCTTTTTAGAACAGCTAAACGCTATTCCGTCAGCAACTCCTAACTGAGGATAAGGGTCTTGTCCTATAACAATAACATTAACATTGTCATATGGACATTCTATAAAAGCATTCATTATATCTTTAAATTTTGGAGTAAATCTTCTATTAGCTTCAACTAATGATACTAGATTATTCATGATCATATCAAAGCTTAATCCATTTATAAAGGGTGATAATGCAGGCTCCCAACCTGATGGTTTTATACTTTCAATTAATTTTTCTCTTAGATTATTAATATCTATATCTAATTTTTTCATATATTATTCTTATATTTGTATTTAAAATTTAAATTATGTCAGAGCCTAGAAAAGTAGTATCATACGATTTCAAAAAAGTTATTAAAAATGTTGAGGTTTCTACCGCATTCATTCCTGGTTTACAAAATGTATTCTATAGGTATATAACAGAATTCAAAGATGATCCTGAAACTATTGGTCTTCTTCTAGATAAATTTGGTAAAATAATTAAAGGTGAATTAACTGATGAAAATGCAACCCTTACTCCTATAGAAAACGAGATATATACTATTTTTTCTTTAACTCATTTATTTAAGGCATTTGCTAAAGAACAAGGTCTAGAATTACTTCAAGATCTTCCTGTAAATGATGAAAAGTTAAAAGAATTTGCTGAAGAAGCAAAGACTAAAGGTTCATTATCTGATTCATTAGCTCATATAGCTGATAAACTAAATAATTATAAAGAAGATGAAAATTTATCATCTTAATTGCATACCACTAAAGTCTCCTATTTCAATGCAAGCTTGAATAGCTAAGTTTAGTTCTTCTTTATCACACTTACCAAAGGATTTACAGTGCTCTACATTATTTTTAACAAAACATAGGCCAGCTTTACGCTTTACTTGTAATTTTGCTTCTTCAAATGTATAACCTATCTCATTTGCTATTTCTCTTATCATAGCATGAACTCTGGCTAGCTGCGGGTTACTACCTTTACCATCCTGTACACCTATAAATAATTCTATACGCGCACCTTCCGGCATATCTTTAAGAAACTTGTTATATTTTTTTTCCATAGCTTTTATAGGAAAATGCAGTGCACCTTCCTTTATTGTAGCTTGTACAAATAATTGATCTTTCATAACATACCGAATAACCAAGCTCCAACTAAAGATATCAAGAATAGGATAATTGTTACTCCACAACCTTTATACTTAGCTTCCATATTTTCTGGAGATCTACCTTGATTGCTTCTCCATTGTCTATGTGTTTTTTCTTTATTTTTCATCTTATCTTCTTTTATGAGGATTTGCTTACCCTCGTTGTACCAGTGATTTTTCATAATGATTCAAGTATAATTTCTTCTATTATTTCAAAATTTAAAGGATCTAGTAAAACTATATCTTTTATATCTACTCTAACTAAATGACCTCTTGTATCTTTTAGTGCACACCACACATTTACTATTTCTATAAGTGGTGGAAATCCTGGGTATCCTGTTCCATCAGGATTGTAAGTAACTTCTTTTTCTCCTGGTTCATGTGTATATTCTATTTCTAGATCATGTCCTTCATTATCATAATAATATGTTCCTACCATCATTTAAATCTTAAAACGTTATCATCTACAATTATATATGCTTGACCACAATCTAAACACTCAGCTTCTTTTTCATTTCTAACCATGCTGTGTAGTCTACTTTTATCAAAGCAATTTGGACACACATGATCTACATCAGGTACCAGTTCTTCACAAGTAACTTGTGCTAGCCCATGTATAAATGCATCATGACTACCTCTGTATTCATTTTCCATTTGTTCCATAAATTTTTCTTTCATTCTTCCCATGATTATCTTTTTAAAGGGTTATAGTATTTAATTTTCTTTGAGTCTAAATCTTTAAGCGCTGATTTTATCCATCTTACATCTTGTGTGCCTTTGTAACAAAGTATGTGACATATAGCTTTTTCTGTAGGGTTGAGCCTTAACAATCTACCAATACGCTGAGCTGTTTTCTTTTCATTACCATAGGCATGCATAATAATACCTTGTTTTAAGTTAGGTATTGTAACACCCTCTGATAGTTGTAGTACACAAGACAATTTATTTATCCTACCATCTTCAAACATTTCTAAGTTATCTTCTGATTTTGTATTTGTAGAATGATAACTGTGTCGGCATACTCTATCTGCTTGTTTCTGTGTGTTAGCAAATATTATACACTTATCTGTCATATTACTTAACAATGACTTAGTATACGCTTCTTTAGTACCATAATCCATTAAAGCTCTCATTCGCATTATTGCTGCAAATTGCTTTTGTTTGGGTGTCTGTGCATCATTAACTCTTGTTGTAACATAGTTATAGTCTTTCTTCTCTGTAGTCCACCAGAATCCACCGGCTTTAGTTTTCTTTTTTAGAGTTTGAAGACCAGACAGTTCTAATTCATGTATAATAATTTGGTAATCATTTAATATGTTAGAGTCTGTGGCCTTATCTACATCAAATCTATATCTAATAGGACAATACTTTTGTACAAGTCTACCTTTTTCAGATTGTTTATCTCTAGGTGGTGTACCTGTAAGGCCTAAGATTTTTCCCGTGTAATTGCTTAAAAAAATTTCATGACCTGATAGCAATGAATGACATTCATCTAAATAAACAATATCATACTCATTTGGATTATGTTTTTTAAGTGATAAGTATGTTGTAAAGGTTATATGTTCTTCTAAAACACTACTATCCATTTTATCTAGTTCATCATACCAAGACTTCATTACTGAGGTTTTTGGTATTACAACAAGTGCTTTTATAAAAGGATTAAAGTTTTTTTGTAAATGTTCTATAGCTATACGTGTCTTACCAACACCCATAGATATACCTAACCCACATCTTTTATGTTGTGTAGCAACTGCTAATGCATCTGCTTGTACTATTTCTCTATTGTTCATTTGTATCATGTGTTCTGGGTAGTGAAAACCCTAGTTCTATTGCGTCAACTGTATTATCTTCTATCCACATATGGCAGTTTCTACATACTGGAAGCCATGTTTGTACATCTAAATAGTGTACACCTCTACCTTTCTTATGGTGTACATCTGTAGAGTTTATAGTGCACTTGTGTATTTTTGCATGGCATATTGGATTGCTAAGCAAGTACGGACCACGTAGTTTCTTGTAGTCCGCATTTGATTTTTGCATCTTTTTAGAAAAGTTTCTAATTGCCATTAGGTGTTATAGTAAAAAAGTTTTTAGGTAACAATCCCAGTGACATAAACTTTAGTATTACATCTTCATATGTTATACCTAAGTCTTTGAATGTCATTGTGTTATGATAGTCTTCTAGTACCTCTTCAGGTGGTACAGATAGTATAGCTTCTACTGTTTTACCTGTAAAAGTTTTACTAAGATAAGCATTTACTTTCTTATTACAAATAGTTTGTTTCCAACCATTTATTTCTTTTTGTGATCTTTTCCAGACCTTGGTTATTCTACGTTTCTTATCCCAATGTAATTTAGCAACTTCTTCTGGTTTATAAACTCTAAGGCCGTGTAATACACGTTTAAACAAAAAATGTTGATACGGATTTAGCTTGCAGTAATCCAGTGAGTTTACTAATGACTCTGGATGTAATTGGTATTCAGATAATATTCCATAATATTCATAGCGTTCTTTTCTTGATTTATGTATTGATATTTTCTTTTGATTTTCTAATTGAGTCTTTTGTTCTATTGATAGCATAATTGTTGAGTGGTTTAGTAATTATTATAGTATGTATATTAATGATTAAAGCCCAAGCAATTACGCTCGGGCCCTTATCATCACCTAACTGTTGGCTTATTAACAGTTTTATTATAGGTCAAATGTTTCTTCAACCATTTCTTCTACAACCTCTTCTACTGTATCTTCTACAATTTCTTGAGGTTGTTCATCTTTTACATCAAAAGCTTCTTCTACTGTGGCATTAGGCACTGCAGTTTTAGACTCTCCTGTGTCATATAGATCTTTAATATCTTGACCATTAGTGTGAGATAATAATACATCCTGTGCAGTTACATCTGACATAAAGAATGTTTTCCTATAGATAGGTTGACCATTAACACTACATATGATACCTGTATCACCTGCGTATTTAAGATCTCTCTCAGCATCGTTAATATTAAATGGAACTAATTGTTCTTTAATAATTATCTTACCTGGTAATTCTTGATTTGCAGTTAAGTTTAAAGCTACTAAATCATCTAGCTTTCCTAGTAGTAGTGTTGAAACATTACTATTCTTCACCCAGTTATTGTTACCAAAGGTTACCCTTTGTTGAACTAGTCTTACGAATCCATATTCAGAATTGGTACTTGATTGACGAACAACATTACCCATGTCATCAGCCGTGATTGTTACGGTGTTTTGCATTTTTTTAAATTTAAATTATTAATTGATTTGTTGATGACTAGATGTCATCTGAATGGAAATACGGGTCTTCCAGCTTTTCAAAAGCATTCATCTCATCTAATGCAGGCTCAAACTCTTCAATGTATTCTATTGAATTCTTGACTTCTGGAGGTGTAGATGTATTTAATGAACTATTGTAAAAAGGATTACCCACTTCTTTTGTATATGCAGAACTCAAACCATTAAGTTCGTTGTACTCATCATCAGACAATGCTAAGTACTGCTCTAGCGAGCATTCTATTATTCTTCCATTGGGTAATTGTACTATCATTTGTAAGATTATCTCTAACAAAAATATAAAACAAAACCTTTCTGAAGGAATAATACTAAACTTTCTTGGTTCAAATTCAAAAATAAAGTGCAGTATAATAGCTAACGTTATTTTATTGTTAGTTTTTTACCTACTCTTTTAATATAATTATGGTGCTTTAACTCTCTAATATACCTACTAACTGTATCACAAGATACATTTAGGGTATCAGCTAACAATGATATAGATGGAAAACATTTCCTATCTTTATTTGCATAACAGGATAATAAAGCATATAATCCTTTAGCTTGTATAGTAAGTGTTGGGTCAGCCATGACTTCATACATGACTATTCCAAATCTATCAATTGATTTCTTGGACATGATTCTTAAGTAATATTAGTATAGCAAAGTTATCATCAGCATTTGCTAACTCTTCACTGTTCATCTTATACTTATCATTCATATATCTACCAAAGGTTATACTTTTACCTTTAGCATCTTTGATTGCTGTATCAAGCATCCTCCACGAGGCCTGCTCTGATTTTAATAATTCCATTGATATCTTAGCCATCTAGTTCATGTATTATGTCAAAGTATTCTATATCATCTTCTTTAACTTTGATTAAATCTGTTGGTGTAAAGCCGTGTTCTACGTTTTTTAATGATCTATCAGCATCGTGGTACATCAACTCTACTTTTATAGATGCATAGAACGGGTTATAGTCTGATCTATATGAACCATCTCCTATTACTTTACCAAATACAAATCCATTACCTGCATCAAGTTTCATATCTGCCATGACATCCCATTCAAATTCTGTACCTGCATGATAACTTGGAGGTTTTACTTTTACATAATCTCCTGGATATACTGTTGTATAGTCACTACCCACACATGCAAGGTGTAATATAGTTTCCTTGCTATGATCTGGTAAGCTATTTAATAGTATATTCTTAATGTGATTACCGTTGTTGTCAGACGTTATGTTAAATATATTTATAATTAACTTGTTTAATACGTCTTCTGAAATATTTAGTTTGCTTGACATTTTTCTTTTTTTTTATTTTCTTGTTTATCTATTTTTTCAAATGCTTGTGACATTAGTAGGTTGTCAGCATAGTATATATTACCTATGCGTGCCATCCATTCATTGAATTCTTTCATAATTTTATTTTTATATATTTATCTACAATCTATAGTTGGGGAGTAAAAAGATAGAAAGAAAGAGAGAAAAGTGATAGAGGACACTTACAGTATTACTCAAACTGCAAGTGTCATATCAAGGTTAACCACTCTAACCATATTTTATAGGCCCTAACTACTAGTGTTATTATATGTATTATATTACTGGTGTTGTTAGTCTATTATACGTAATAGTTTTTTTAACTTACTCCACCAACTTTTCTTAGGTTGTATACCATATAAATTAAATGTCATTTCTAATACTGTCATTTCACTATGTATAAACCTTTCTGATTCTTGTGTAAATTCACATTCTCCTGTATATGTATTGAAGTCAACAGCATCTTCACCAAATTTATGATGTGCTGTTTCTTCTGCTATATATCTAATTAATCTATAGTAATCTTCTTCTTCCATGCTTATAGTTTTAATTGTAACTTGAAGCATACTTAAGAAAGTCTAATGTCTGCTGGTTGTCAATGGTTAATAAATTGTTTTGTTCAGCTATATATCTTAGCTGTGCATTTTCTTCTAGTTCTGTCATAAGATCTACCATAGATGGTGATCCCAGTTCATCTCGTTTTACTTTTTGATGAACTAAATCTTCAGTGAAGAAGTTTACGGTTAAGTCTTGTGGTCTGCTGAATAGTATTACTCCTATGACATTACGCCAAGTAGCAAACTGTTCTGGATTTTGAATAGTAATTTGCATATGATTTATTATTTAAGTGATTAGTATTTATTAATTGATTCAGGCTCTGGCCCTTATTATGTGTTATATTTACATTGTAATGTAACACGTTGTAACATGAAGTGTATCTACGATACTTTCTCATTTTCTTACAACCACGTGACGATCCACATGATTGTAGTATTGGTGCTACTACGAACAGTAACACCATTAAGTATATTAATTTCTTTTTCATATTGGTTTATCTTCTTCATAACATTGTTGGCATACATGTACTTCATCACAAGTGCATGTTAATTCTGGGCTGATTTTGTACAGTTCAGCCATAAACTGTGCTTCTTCAAAAAACATATTGGTTTAGTATTAGTGGTTAAAAATAAAAGAGACTGATTACCTCTTAAGTACCGTTTACCCGGTTGACGGTTGACTGTTACATGTTCCACAGACAAGTCAAATACTCCATTTCCAGTTGTCAAACCTTACAGCATTATTGCCTAAAGAGTACGAAGATAAGCTGACAAACTACTCCTCTTGGTGTACAAAGTGACACCCAACACTCCCGCTGCCACGGGTTTTATCTTACTAATTATATGTATAACTAGGATTGTAGGACTTATTTGAATTTAATAATTCTTTTGCCTCTTCTTTTGTTTTAAAGTAAACTGACTTACGACTATAAGGCATACCTTCTTGTGTACGACCTATGTAATAGCCAGCTGCTGACTTTAGTACTTGTAATTCTGATACATCTTGCATAATAGTTTAGTATTAAATGATTATTGAGATTGCGGGTACTATAGCTCTTATCCTATAGAGGAAGAGACAAAGATTACTCTTGTTGTATTGTTGTGTGTAATAGCTACACTTGTATTAGCGTTAGCTATATTTATATTATTAGTAGCTGTAATAGTTTTTGTGTGGTAAAAGGTGGTAATATGTGGTAATGTGATGTCCTATTCACAATGACACACACATTAATGCACTTATTTCTTTTTTTTTATCTTATTGCACCACAAACTATAGAAGGGGAGCAAAGAGAAGGAAGAAAGAGAGCAAACAGCTAGGAATGTATAGAATCTTTTGACGGATTGTATAGATACCAGTAAAAGGGAGACGGATGTTTATCCGCCACTGTTTTGACAAAGAAGCCGTGCTGTTACACACGGCCTTTACCACAAAGCTTACGCCTTGCAGTAGTACAGATTGTCAGACACAGTTCCGTCACTGAACGTGAAGTTAGTATCCCCAACAACCAGTGCAGGAACCTCATCGCCAGGCGCGAACTCTGTCTCAAACGTAGCCCAGAATGGGTTGTCCGCATTCATTGGAGAACCGTCTGCAGTTTTTGGACTGTAGATGCCATAACGGGCATTAGCACCATTACCGATGTTCACGGTCTGTGTACCCAGCGTGATAGCACTAACGCCAGCTGGTTTGTCAGAGACAATGATTGTTTTGTACGTTGTGCCGTCTGCACGTGTACCCTTGTTGATCTTGTGTAAATAAGCCATAATATTAGGTATTAAATTAAATTAATGTGGATAATTACGGGGGGTAACCCAACCACAAAATTTAGTTGGGGAGCAAATTGCTAGAACCTCTCAAGCACGCCAAATACACAACTTTTGGGTGGGGGGTAAAATTTTTTTAATCAGTCCGGGGGCATGTTAACCCTAATTTATTTTTTTGCAAATTTAAAATTTAGTATATTGTTCTTATAGATGGATTGTAACTAGCTAAAAAATTAATATGTCACAGTGGGATAATGAGTCTGAAAAGGAGAATGGTTTAACAGAAATGGAACAATTACAGTTGGACCAGATATTATTAGACACTGCATTTGACAATTCGTATTTAGTATTAACGGGTCAAGTTACATTCACTGAATTGATAGCAAAGAGGTTTGACGTAGGTCATGAGGCTGTGATGGCGTATGATCCAGATGATGGGCCTACTCAAGAACAATTAGAAAATATAATATATCATTACATAGATCTTGAGGCCTACGAAAGGTGTGCTAAACTAAAAAAAATTATGAATGAAACATATCCAGGAACAATAGAAGATGGCAGCTAAAAAGAAAAGTACTGTAAATAGCAGTGGTAATTATACGAAACCGGGAATGCGTAAAAGATTGTTTAACTCAATCAAAGCTGGAAGTAAAGGTGGAGGAGCTGGACAATGGTCTGCTCGTAAAGCACAAATGCTAGCTAAAAGGTATAAGGCAGCCGGAGGAGGATATAAAACAAAGAAATAATGGATGCAAAAAAATTAAAAGAAATATCAAGCCAATTAAAAAAGGCATCTGCTATGCATAAAGGGCAAGCAGCTAAAATTGACAGATTAATTAAGTCAATGTCAAAAAAGAAAAAATGATGCGTAAAAAAATAATTCTTATATCGTTATGTTGTATATTATTCTTTACTTGTGGTTCATCCAAATCTTCAGTAGAAAAAAAAGATGAGCCTAAGGAAATAGTAATTAGTGGTGAAGAAGATCCTTTGATGAAGTTACTTGTGGCTGTATTAATTCTTTATTCAATAAATTTAATGGTAAAATAATGGCTCTACCAAATAAAAGAACTAAAAAGAAATCATCTTGTTGGACTGGTTACGTAAAAAAAGGCGTAAAGAAAAAAGGAAATAAAATGGTAAATAATTGTGTACGTAAAAAGACAAGATAATGGCTAAAACCAAACAACAAAAAAGTTTATCAAGATGGACTAAACAAAAATGGAGAACACCAAGTGGAAAAAAAAGTTCTGAAACTGGTGAAGTCTATGCTCCGTCTAAAACAATTAGTAAATTAAAAAGTACTAAAAAAGGAAAAGCTAAATTAGCTGCTGCAAATAAAAAGAAAAGAGCAGCAACTAAAAAAGGTAAACAACATGCATCACATGGATTGCATAAAAATAAAAAAAGATAATGAAAGGCGTAAAACACTATTTAAAAAACGGAAAAGAATGGAAAGGTGGTAGTCATAAAATGGGTAATGGTAAATTACACACTGGAAAAACACATACAAAAACCAGCAAGCCATTAGTTCATTTCAAAGAGTTATCAAAAAAAGCAAAATTAGTAGCAAAAAAATAATGGCAAAACCTAGAAAAGGAAAAGCAAAAGTTAAAGTAACAGCTAGCGGTAAGAAAGTTAGTTACGGGCAAGCAGGAAAAGCTAAAGGAGGAGGGCCACGGGTAAAACCTGGTACCTCTAAAGGTGATTCTTATTGTGCAAGAAGTCTAGGTATCAAGAAAAGAGTATCTAAGAAAAAAAGAAATGATCCTAATACTCCTAACAATTTATCACGTAAGCGGTGGAAATGTTCTGGGGCAAAATCAAGAAAATAAAATGGTAGTAGCAATAATAATGTTTATAGCAGTGTGGGTATGGATTTTATATGAAATTAAAAATGCACCTACTATAGATGATTAATAACAGCATTATGGAAAAAACCAAACAATACAAACCATTACCTGAATATTTATCAATAGGTCCATCAAGTATACATGGAGCAGGTATTTTTGCAAAGGATGATATTCCAGCAGAAATAGAAATGGGTATAACTCATGTGTATGATCCAGAATTTCAACATGGATATATACGTACACCTCTTGGAGGTTTTATAAATCATTCTAAAAGTCCCAATTGTGAATTAATAGAAGATGATGCAGATAAAACCTGTAAAAAAATAAAAACACTACATAGAATTGAAATGGGTGAAGAAATAACTTTAAAGTATTCACTATACGATTTATAAGTCATAAACTTTTTTTATTTAAACTATTTATATATATTTGTGTAAATAGTTTAATTAAAATCAAATAAAATGGCTAATCCAAAAAACTTAGATCCTAATAAGGATCCCAACCAAGAAAATCTTTCTAAGGAGCAACTTACTGCACGTAGAAAAGAAATTACTGAATTTTATAATGACAACATACCTCATCTAACAGTTCAAGCAGAGTATGAAGCTTTGTTAGCTGATATTGAAAAGTCAAGAGCAGAAAGAATGCAAGCTCAAATGTATTTAGCTCAAGCATATGCTGCTTCAAAAGAAGATGGTGCAGTAGATCCAAATTCAGAAGATGCTAAAGCTTTTAAAGAAGCTATGGAAACCGCAGCAGCTAATATGGAATAATATGAGACTACTAAAAATAGGTGACAAGAATCCTGATGTACAAAAGGTTCAACAAAAATTAGGATTAACACCAGACGGACACTTTGGACCATTAACGGAAAAACACGTAATTAGATTTCAATTAAGTAATGGATTAACAGCAGATGGTGTAGTTGGTTCAGAAACTTGGTCATTGATGCTATCATTTGGAACTAGAATTATGGATGCTATTGATGAGGATAATGATATATCTAGTCAATACTTCAAAACTAATTTTGATCAAACAATTCACAGGTATCATTTAGCTAAAGAGCAATATGTTATTCATAACAAAAACACACCTGCTGATAACAAATATATTTTTCTTCATCATACAGCAGGTAATGCAAACCCATATAGATGTATTGATCATTGGGGTAGAGATTCTAGAGGGCGTATTGCTACAGAGTTTGTATTAGGTGGACAAAACCATAGAAACAATAATGATGACTATGACGGGATAATGGTTCAAGCATTTCCAGAAGGGAATCAAGGTTACCATTTAGGTAGAACAGGATCAGGAAAAATGAACCGTAAATCTGTTGGAATTGAAATATGTAATATGGGTTATTTAGATAATGATCATAAAACATACGTAGGATCTAAATGTCACATTGATCAAGTATGTGAATTACCTACAGCATTTAAAGGAAAGTTATACTGGCACAACTATACTGAAAAACAAATTAAGGAAACAGAGAAGTGGATAAAGTGGGTTGGTGAAAGAGATGGTGTAGATGTAAGAATAGGACTTAAACAGTATATACAAAAGTATGGTCCAACAAAAGGATTTGAATTTCAAGAAGATGCATTTTATGGCAAAGTAGAAGGGTTATTAACACATACAAATGTAAGAAAAGGTAAAATGGATTGTTATCCTCATCCTGATCTTGTAGATATGATAATGAGTTTATAAAATGGCAGTAGTTAAAAAAGTAGATTTAAAATTAAAGATAAATTTGGACAAATGTATTATGTATCAAATTATGTCCTATTGTTTTTTTAAAGACATAATAATTAGTAACTCTGATTTGAAATTTTTGAAAGAGTTAGCAAAAGAGGATACTATAGAATTAACTAAATTTTGTTTAAGTTTAGTAGACAAAGATATTTTTAAAAGTGCTCAGTCAGCAAGAAATGCTATTACTAAAGCATCTAAAAAAGATTTACTTGTAAAAGTAGGCAATAACAAAAAAACTATTTCTATAAATAAAAATATGAATATACAAAATGAAGGATTGGTTTTATTAGATTATAAGATATTAGGCAATGAATCCCAAAAAGCATAAAGTATTTAAAAAAGGAATTGCTGAAGAAGTGGGAGTCCATGAATCTGTAGTAGATGATTTCATATCTTTTTATTATAGTAAGCTTAGAAGTAAACTTTCTAATTTAGAATATCCTAGAATTCAAGTTGATGGCTTAGGAACATTTGTATTGAGAAAATCTAAGCTTAGTAAATCTATAATGAAGAATAAAAGTTTATTAGGTAATATAGCCAAAAGAACATATAATGGATTTGCAAAGAGTGAAGACATAAAACGCAATATAGTCCAAATGGAAAAAGTAATGGAACAAATAGAAAAAAACATATTGGCTAAAAAGAATTTTAAAAATGATTAATAATATTAAAAATCTTTTAGGTGCATTGGCAAATCTAGATAAAATTGCTGAAGGTATATCTAATAAAGTATTTAAAAAGCAGCATGTAGAAGCTGTGTTTACTAATAGATACCAAGTGTGTGCAAAATGTTCTTTGCTAGATCTTAAAGGTAAAGATTGTTTAGCACCGGGTTCACAACCTTGCTGTTCTGATTGCGGGTGTAGTTTAGAATTTAAGTTAAGATCATTATCTTCTGAGTGTCCTAAAGGATATTGGAAAGCTTATGTGGATGAAGAAACTGAAAATAAAATAATAGAACAAATATCTAAAAATGAAAAATAAAAATTATACTCTTGATGAAAATAGTAGTTTATCTGGTATTACAAACTTAGTTTGGACTACTACAGATACTAACAATTTAATAACTCAAACCAATGGCAATAGCATTTAAAGAAGAAGGTCACATTTATGAAAGCACAGATAAGGATAATATATCTTGGGTAAGTGTTACAAGTTTAGTAGGTAAATTCAAACCTAAATTTGATAGAGATGGTCAAGCAAAAAAATCATCAAAGAATAAAAGATCAAAGTGGTATGGTATGACTCCTAAAGAGATTATAACTGCTTGGGATAATGAGACAGCTAGAGCAATTAAGTTAGGTAATTTTTATCATAATCAAAGAGAAGCAGATATGCTTGATTTAGATACTATAGGGCGTTATGGTACTGAAGTGCCTATAATCAAACCAATAATTAAAGATAATGTAAAACTTTCTCCAGAACAAAAACTTAAAGAGGGTGTTTATCCAGAACATTTAGTATATTTAAAATCAGTTGGAATATGTGGGCAAGCAGATATAGTTGAAGTAGTAAATGGATATATAAATATAACTGATTACAAAACTAATAAAGAAATAAAAGAAAAAGGTTTTACTAATTGGGAGGGTATAACAAATAAAATGTTTAGGCCAGTAAATCATTTAGATGATTGTAATCTGAATCATTATAACTTACAACTAAGTATTTATGCTTATATTATTAAAAAGCATAATCCCAAACTTAAAATAGGTAAGCTTATTATTCAACATGTAAAGTTTAAACAAGTAGGTGAAGATGAAAACGGATATCCAATCAATGAACATGTAGATGGTGAACCTGTTTTAGATAGTATAAAGATGTATGAACTACCATATTTAAAAGATGAAGTAAGATCATTAACAATGTGGATAAAAGACAATCAAAAATGAAATATAAAGAATTTATAGTAGCATTAGCTATTCAATCAAAGAAATCAAAAGTACCAACTGATTTTAGATTTGAGACAACAAAAATTATGCTAGACCTGAACAAAGTTATTTGGTGTAAACAATATTTTCATGAAGCAACAGATAAATTTAATGATGATTATACTAATGTATTTATAGATGGTCAAAATGATGAAATGACTATTCAAATAAACTATGATGATTTTAAAAAAATCTTAAAAAACAATAAAGGATGATAGTAAAATTATTTGATGTACAAAATAGTAAATTAGTTTTAACAGAACATTGTTATTCTTTACCTTTCCTAAAAAAAATTATGGAAGAATATCCTGATAATTATATGCAGGTATATCAATATATATTTTATTTAAGTTGTCCTGATCCAGATTTAAATCCTTTCTTCAATTTACCAGAACACGAGAAAGAAGATATTATTATAGAAGAGATAGGATTAGAAGAATCTCCTGAAGATGGAAAAATTAGATATGCATTAGATATGTGTAAAAAAATGTATGAGACCCCTACCTTTAGGGCTTACGTGGGTATTAAGGCTATGTTAGACAGACTTGCTAAGTATATGGAGGTAACACCCATAGAACACGGTAGAGATGGTAATATGAACTCTATGATTAATGCAGCTGCTAAGTTTGAAAATATTAGACAATCATATAAGGGAGCATTTTTAGATATGAAACAAGAACAGGAAAGCTCTGTGCGTGGTGGTGCAGGTTTAGCATATGACCAATTATAATAATTAAATCAAATAGATATGAGCATGACAGTTATACCGGTAGGTAGAAAATTACTATTAAAGAAATGGAGAGTAGAAACAAGAACAGCAACAGGACTTATTATTCCTGAAATTGCACAAAAAAAAGAATACAAAGGTACTGTAGTAGGTAAAGGTAAAGATGTATATGAGATAGAGATAGGAGATGTTGTGCAATATGCAGAACATGCTATACCCACACCTATGATGCATCAAGATGTAGAACATTTATTAATTCAAGAAGGAGATGTTTTTGCAATAGTAAGATATGATGAGTAGGATAATACCTACATATCATAATGAAAATTGGACAACTACAGAATTTAAGACTGATTTAGAATTTAGAGAGTTTATAGAATCCATCTTTAGTGAGCCTGGTAAATACGGGTTTACAGAGATGGCTTTTAAATTTAATGAACAAGCTAAAATATTTACCAAAGAAGGAATATATTGTCCAAGTCCATTTAGATCAAAGGATTTTACCGCGTACTGGGATGATCAAAAAAACAAATGCCGTAATGGAGTTATATATAAAGATGGAAATAAAACATGGTATATAACAAGAGACTATTATATGTGGTTAAATTTTTTACCCATATTTGATAAAGAAGAAAAAAAATATGGATTTGCTAAAGTAAGGGATGCACAATATCATATGGCACTTTATGAATGGTTAGCTGAATTAAATAACCAACATTCTGCTATACTTAAAAAACGTCAGATAGCTTCATCTTACTTTCACATGGGTAAGATAATAAATACCTATTGGTTTGAAGAAGGTAGTACGTGTAAGATTGGTGCTTCACTAAAAGACTTTATTAATGATAAAGGTTCCTGGAAGTTTTTAGAAGAATATAAAATATTTTTAAATGAGCATACTGCTTGGTATAGACCAAGTAATCCTGAAAAGGTCTTGTTATGGCAACAACAGATAGAAGTAAAAATTGGTAACAGAAAAACAGCAAGAGGTCTTAAATCAAAGATACAGGGTGGTTCTTTTGAAAAGAATGCAACTACAGGGGTAGGGGGTCCATGTACATACTTCTTTCATGAAGAGGCTGGTATTGCTCCTAAGATGTCTGAGACCTACGAGTACCTACGTCCTGCTATGTCATCAGGTATGATGACTACAGGAATGTTTATAGCTGCAGGTTCAGTTGGTGATTTAGATCAATGTAAGCCATTAAAGGAAATGATTATGAATCCTGATGCAAATGATATATTTTCTGTTGAAACAAATCTAATAGATGCTGACGGAACAATAGGTAAAGCAGGTTTATTTATACCTGAACAATGGTCTATGCCACCATACATAGATGATTTTGGTAATTCAGAAATTGAAGAAGCAATTAAAGCAATTCATACTGAAAGAGAACGTTGGAAAAATGAATTAAATGGAGAACAATTTCAATTAAGAATATCACAGAAACCTTTAAACATTGCTGAAGCATTTGCATATAGAAAAGCTTCTGTATTTCCTCAAGGTGTATTAAGTAAACAACTTAAAAAAGTAGAGGAGAAAGAATACCCTTATGAGCTGATTGAATTAGACAGAGAACAAGAAGGTATAATTGCTAAGCGTACAAATAAATTACCTATAACTAGATTTCCTGTAGATAAAAAACAAACGGATAAAACTGGTACAATAGTAGTATGGGAAAGACCAGCAAGTAAAAAACCAGATTTTGGTGCGTACTACGCATCTATTGATCCAGTATCAGAAGGTAAAACAACTACATCAGATTCATTGTGTAGTATATTTATATATAAGAATGCAGTAGAGGTAACAAGAACAACCAAATCAGGAGATACTGAACAGTTTATAGAAAAAGATAAGATAGTAGCAGCGTGGTGCGGTAGGTTTGATGACATTAATAAAACTCATGAACGGTTAGAGTTATTAATAGAATGGTATAATGCCTGGACATTAGTAGAGAATAATATATCTTTATTTATTCAGCATATGATTGCTAGAAAAAAACAGAGATATTTAGTTCCTAAACAACAAATATTATTCTTAAAAGATCTTGGTTCAAACAGAACTGTTTACCAAGAATACGGATGGAAGAATACAGGTACATTATTTAAAAGTCATTTAATATCTTATGCAATAGAATTTATAAGAGAAGTAATTGATGAGGATTTAGATGATGAAGGAAATGTAATGAGTCATACACTAGGAGTAGAAAGAATCCCAGATCCTATGTTATTAAAAGAAATGTTAGCATACTATCCTGGACTAAACGTGGATAGACTTGTTGCATTTGGAGCATTAATTGCTTTTGTAAAAATACAACAATCTAATAGAGGATATTCTAAAAGGCGTGAATCAGAGACTAATTCTTTGGTAAATCCAGAAAATTTGTATAAATTAAAGTATAGTCCGTTCAAAAATATTGGACGTGGGAAAGGCAGTTCTAATAGAAACAGCAGAAGATCTGGTTTTAAGAATTTTAAATAAACATAAAAGGAATGAGAGTATTAAATGCAATGCAATTAAAGAATGGTGCTAAAGCAGAAAGTGGACCAACATTTTCTAGCTTAACCCAACCAACACAATTCTTATCTTATTCTAAAAAAACAGATGATTGGGCAGCTTGGAATTTAGATTGGCTTGAACTACAGGGAATAGAATTTTTACGTATTAATGCAAGAAGATTATTAAAAAATTATAAACTTGCAAAAGGAATTATAGATAAGACAGACTACATTGTTGAACCAGACAATGATTATAAAGAAATGATGGATGTTTTAACTAAAGAAAATGATTCTGCGTTAGAGTTAAAATTTTATCCTATAGTACCTAATGTAATAAATGTACTTACAGGCGAGTTTGCAAAAAGATATTCAAAAGTACAATTTCGTGCAGTAGATGATACATCTTATAATGAGATGCTTGAAAACAAAAGAATGCAAGTTGAACAAGCTTTACTTGCTGATGCAGAAAAAAATCTTGTGATGAGAATGATTGAGATGGGTATGGATCCCGCATCTGAAGAAGCTCAAAAACAATTGGCTCCAGAAAATTTAAGATCATTACCTGAGATAGAAGACTTTTTTAGTAAGTCATATAGAAGTATGGTAGAGGAATGGGCTACTCATCAATTAAATGTAGATGAAGAAAGATTTCATATGCAAGAACTTGAAGAACGAGGTTTTAGAGATATGTTAATTGCAGATAGAGAATTTTGGCATTTTAGAATGTTGGAAGATGACTATGATGTTGAACTTTGGAATCCCGTATTAACTTTTTATCAAAAATCTCCAGATCAAAGATATATTGCTGATTCTAATTATGCAGGTAAAATAGACTTAATGACTGTTTCTGATGTAGTTGATAAATATGGATATTTGATGGATGAAAAACAACTTAAATCCTTACAAAAAATATACCCTGCAAGATCTGCACAATATCAAGTAAACGGTTATCAAAATGATGGTTCATATTATGATGCAACTAGATCACATGAATGGAATACACAAATGCCAGGTTTAGCATATAGACAGTATACAAGTAATTATTGGAATGACCCTGCAGCTGGTGGAGATATACTTAGTGAGATATTAGATCAGAGTGAAGATACTGGTCCATTAGAAGAAGGTAACTTAATGAGAATATCTACTATTTATTGGAAGACTCAACGCAAATTGGGTCATTTAACTAAAATAGAAATGGATGGTGAGATAACACAAGAAGTTGTAGATGAAACTTTTAGAGTGACTGAAAAAGGAATGTATGATACTTCACTATTTAGAAATAAAACAAAAGAAAATTTAATACAGGGTGAACATATAGAATGGATATGGATTAATGAGGTTTGGGGTGGAGTTAAAATAGGTCCAAACTTACCAGCGATGTGGAGATCCACAATGGGAGACAATATAAATCCGATATACATAGGTATAAACAGAACTAAGCCTGGTAGATTACCTTTTCAATTTAAGGGAAATAATACTTTATATGGATGTAAACTTCCTGTAGAAGGAAGAGTCTTTTCTGATAGAAATACTAGATCAACTTCACTAGTAGATTTGATGAAAGCATATCAAGTAGGTTACAACATGGTTAATAATCAAATAGCAGATATCTTAATAGATGAACTAGGTACAGTGATTATGTTTGATCAAAATGCATTACCACGTCACTCAATGGGAGAAGATTGGGGTAAAAATAATTATGCTAAAGCATATGTGGCAATGAAAGATTTTCAGATGTTACCTTTAGATACATCTATTACTAATACTGAGAATGCTACTAATTTTAATCACTATCAAACTCTAAACATGGAGCAAACTAGTAGATTGATGTCAAGGATTCAATTAGCTAATTATTTTAAACAACAGTGTTTTGATTCTATAGGAGTGAACCCACAACGTCTAGGAGGCGCTGTATCAGCTCAAACTGCTACAGGGGTTGTACAAGCTATGCAACAATCTTATGCGCAAACAGAAATGTACTTTGTGCAGCACTCAGACCAATTAATGCCTAGAGTACATCAAATGAGAACTGATCTTGCTCAATATTATCAAAGTAATAATCCAAGTGTAAGATTATCATATATATCTACTGAAGCTGAAAAAGTTAATTTTACAATTAATGGAACAGATTTATTACTTAGAGATTTTAATATTTTTGCAACAACTAAAACTAATCATAGAGCTAT
>TARA_R110001599_G_scaffold130133_9_pt1 | contig 24379 bp, 17 predicted proteins | sample TARA_R110001599 | Tara Oceans TARA_R110001599 (sample SAMEA4398360) | marine metagenome | biome: Polar Biome; feature: [MES] marine water layer (ENVO:01000295) within the mesopelagic zone...; material: water (ENVO:00002006), including particulate matter (ENVO:01000060) such...
AGTGTTCAGACATGCCGCTGCTCCTGTGGGTAGGGGCGAGCAATCAATGCGCGTATGTCTTCAACTCTCCATGCAGTGCATCGTGCTGAGAGCTTGACTGCTTTCGGGTAGTGACCAGTGCGAACTCCTTCCCACCATGCCGATCGACTAATCGGGTAGATGCTAAGTATGTCGGGAAGCCGAACGAATCCGGTTTCAGGTAGTGGGTTACAGTGATTGTTTGTGTCGTTCATATTGCCTCTGGTTAGTTGGGTCTAAGCCAGAGGATTGTGGTTTATTGATCTGGGCTCCAAGCAACCAGGGTGGGTTCAACGTGGTGTCAAAAGTTGGGTTGGATGCCGTCTGTAAAGCCTAGCGCTGCCTGATAAAAGTGGGTTTGACCCACTTTTATTTAGGATGTTGAGCTTTTTTTGCGGCCAGCATGGTTGCCGCCCTTTTGAGATGGATGACGAGCGATGCTATCTATGCAGATTAGAGTGTTTTCTGAAAGTTTTAAGTTCAGATCAAGGTTAGTCGCTCTCAACCATTCCATGCATTCTGTTTTAGGAGAGGCTGTGCTGGGGTCATGTTGATCATAGAGTCGCCATTTTTCATGAATGAGCTTGTTGAGAAGGTCTAGTGCTGGCGTGCGGTAGGATTGATCGCTTACATAGTCCAGTGGTTCGGGCCAATTTTTATCATGGAATGGTGATTTTGGGTTACCTAATTTAAAGTCTAGGCCGTGCCGAGTAGCCCATTTTTTTAGTGCAGCGAGCGACAAGGTAGAGCTGGGACAAAGGTCTAACGACGGATTTAGTTTAGTGACATCTACTTGCCGAGTTTCAAAGTACTCAGTTTCGCCGCAAATCCCTATTGGGATGAAGGCATTTACGACAATCTCAGCAGTGATTAGCCGTATTCTGTTAAGTAGTGCCGCTTCGATAATAGACTCTAAGAAGCTTGAGGCGCTCTCCGCATTAGGGTGATTTTTTCTCAAAGCCTCTTTAACGCTATAGGTCACATTAGGGTCTATAGCCGCACACAGCATGGCTGCTTCATTTAGGGTAAATATCTCTTTTAACTTCCACCCCGAAAGGTCAGGGCTGTCAGGCATGTCGTGCAGCTCTTTGATAGTTTTCATGCGAACTCTTTTGTCATAGTTTGTTTTGCATTGGTAATACCTTGTCGTAGTTGCTCAAGGTAATCGGACCACCTCTGCATCATGATGACTCTCTCAGGCAGGAAGGTAGAAAAATCATATCTAGATAATGCTCGGCTTCCACCTGCTTTATGAGCTAGTTGGCGATCTACGAGTTCATCACGAAATCCCAACTCCCTAAGCAGTGTCGTTGCCATGTGCCTGAAGCCATGGCCAACGAGCTCCTCTTTTGGAATGCCTAAGGTGCGCAATGCTGCTAATACGGCATTCTCAGACATCGGACGCTCTCTACTACGCTCATTGGGAAACACATATCGGCTGCGTTGCGTAAGAGGGCGCAAGCCCTCCAGTATTGCCACTGCTTGGATGGATAGTGGTACAACGTGCTCAATGCGCATTTTCATTTTAGCAGCTGGAATACGCCAAACGGCATTCTCAAGATCAATCTCTGCCCACTCTGCTTGTCGTAGCTCTCCTGGTCGGACAAACAACATTGGTGCTAGTTTTAGTGCGGCCGTGACAGCCGGTGTGCCTCTTGTATACCCATGCGTTACTTGAAGGATTTCGCTAACACGACGAGGGTCGGTTACTGTCGCAAAACCTATTGTCTGACGTTTCGGTAACGCACCGCGTATACCTATAGTTGGATCAAAGCGTGTCTGACAAGTTGCGATTGCAAATTCAAACACTCGTTTTGCTAGGCTGAGAACTCTATGAGCAGTTTCTGATCCGCTTTCTTGAGCTTTTAATAACAATGCCAATATCTCTGGTGGCGTGACATTGGCAATCGGCCGGTTTCCAATGTATGGAAATAGAAAGCGTTCAAGCCTGCCGATTGCACGCTCCGCAGTACCTGCTGTCCATGAGGGCCTTCTCTGCTCAAACCAAACTCTTGCAACCACTTCGAATGTGCTGGCGGCAGCAACGCTAGCTATCGCGGCAGAGGCCTTGCGCTCTACGATTGGATTGCGCTGCTGCGCAAGTAGGGCCTGAGCCTCATCCCGCTTTATTTCAGCTGCCTTCAGGCTCATTGCGGGGTATGTGCCAAGGGTTATTGTCTGACGCTTATCCATGAAGCGGTAATCCATACGCCAAGTTTTAGATTTTGGCGTTATAAATAGATACATGCCTCCTCCGGCCGAGAGCTTTCGAGGAGAGCCATTGGTATTGGCTTTGGCGTTATGGCAGGAAAGGTTTGTGATACGTGGGGCTAGTTTTGGCATCTAAGTGGCCTCTGGGTTACGGTATGGCTACTCTAGACCTTGGGGGGATGCCGACATAAGTACCGCCAAAGACTGCGGTTCCCAGTGGACTTCCTTGGATTATATCGGACAACAAAAAGCCCGCAGAGTCAGAGACTGTGCGGGCTTTAGGACTTCCTTGGACATCTTTGGAAGTATAGATGGTGGCTACAGCTGGACTTGAACCAGCGACCCCAGCATTATGAATGCTGTGCTCTAACCAGCTGAGCTATGTAGCCAAATAGGCGGCGAATGTTAGGATTCAGCGTGCATGCTGTCAAGCCGCTGCACGCATCAATTGGCTAAAAACTACGCGTTTGCTGATTTTTTCTGCGTTAGGGCATCGACTGCAGCTTGCGTCGATAAATGTACCCGCGCCATCGTCAAAGTTTTGAGTAGTGAGGTGGTCGCTAAATGGTCCATTACGGGGCCTTTCACTTCAGCTAAATGCAGCACAACACCAGCATCCTTTAGGCCGTGAGAAATGCTTTCTAGCATCTCTAGGCCGCTGGCATCGATTTTGGCCACGCCCGATAAAACAAGCACAACATTTCTCAGCTCATTGGTATTAGCGACCAAATCCATGAGGTGACTTTCGATTGCAGGCGCATTGGCAAAGTAGATATTTTCATCGATGCGAATGAGCAGTAACGCAGGCCAAGTACTGACTTGGTGGCGTTTAATATTGCGGTAATGCTCTGTGCCTGGCACTTGCCCAACTACAGCAATGTGTGGGTCGCTGGTACTTTGTAGGTAGAGGCCAATGGCCAGCGCCATGCCGATAAGTAGGCCGGGTTCGATGCCAAATGCTAATACACCGATGATGGTGCCGAGCTGAGCAATGCCATCGCGGCGATCATAACGCCAGGTGCTGAATATACTTTTGAAGTCGATGAGCTGAGTTACGGCAACCACGACGATGGCGGCGAGCACGAGCTTCGGCAATGGCGCTAAGGCATCGGTCAAGGCAAAGGCAGCGAGCGCGACCCAAGCGGCGGTGATGATGGCGGCGAGCTGAGTGCGTGCGCCGGCATCGAAGTTGACCATCGAGCGTGAAAATCCACCGGCAACAGGCATGCCACCGCACAGCGAAGCACTGATATTGGTTGCGCCAAGTGCCAGCAACTCTTGATCAGGATCAACACGTTCGCGCCGGCGTATCGCTAAAATACGCGCGACAGAGAGGCTTTCAACATAGCCAATGATGGCGATAAGCAATGCCGAGCCGATCAATCCTGTCCAGCCGTCTAGCCACAAAAAGCTGATAGATAGTTGCGGCAGGCCTTGCGGGATATCACCGACGATGGCGACATATTGTGCGCCATCAAAATGAGCGGATAGGGCTAAGGCCAGCACGACGATGATTAATGGCATCATGCGTACTGCCAAGGTGGAGCGGCTGGCGGACAGGCCTAAGGCGCTAAGCCAAGCGCTGAGGCGATAGCGCCCAACCAGCAAGAGCCCGAGGGTGGCGCAGGCCGCGATAGCGACAACTGCGCTTGTGCCAGTTAGGCGAGGGAAAATATCGACCATAAAGCCGAAAAAGGCGGCGTGACGATCGCCGGAGACGCCCGTAAGTGCGGGGATTTGCGTGCCAATAATAGTGATCGCTGCTGCCGTACTAAAGCCGCTAAGCACTGGATGACTAACGAAGTATGACAGCCAGCCCAAGCGCAGTAGACCAAAGAGCAGCAAAAATCCGCCCGACAGCAGCGCTAACCAAAGCGCGCCGGCGAGCGCGCGGCTGCTATCGCCATCGGCAAATTGTTGTAGCGCGCTAGCGACCATGACCGCAGCGACTGCGACTGGGCCAACAGCAAGCGTGCGGCTACTGCCCATTAGGGCATAAATTAGCGGCGGCAACACACTAGCGTAGAGGCCGACTTCTGGCGGTAGGCCGGCGAGTAGGGCGTAAGCTAGCGCTTGAGGCACCAGCAAAATTGCCGTGATGGTGCCGGCGAGGGCGTCATCGCGTAGATCGGCGCGCCGATAGTGTTGTAGCCAGCCTGGCAGTAGGCGCATAGAGCCCGCCTTAGAGTGCGTTGAGTGGCAGTTTTAGGTAGGCAACGCCGTTATTTTCAGTGGGTGGGAAATGACCTGCACGAATATTGATTTGGATGGCGGGCAAAATCAGTGTTGGCATGCCCAGTGTGGCGTCGCGCTTGCTGCGCATTTCGACAAACTCGGCCTCGGTGGCACCATCGTGAAGATGGATATTGCTCGCGCGCTGATCGGCTACGGTCGTTTCCCAGCTTGCCTCGCGTGATGCTGGCGGATAGTCGTGGCACATATAGAGGAGGGTGTCGTCGGGCATGCTGAGAATGCGCTGAGCTGATTTATAGAGTGTTTTTGCATTGCCGCCGGGGAAGTCGCAACGCGCCGAGCCAACATCGGGCATAAACAGTGTGTCGCCAACAAAAACTATTTTATTGTCAATAACATAGGCCATGTCTGCAGGTGTATGGCCGGGCACATGAATGGCTTGCGCTGGAATATCGCCGATCATAAAGTTTTCGTCGGGATGAAATAAATGACCAAATTGTGAGCCATCTAAGGCAAAATCAGCATCTAAGTTAAAAATCTTTTGAAACACGCCCTGCACTTGGCGAATGGATTCCCCGATGGCGATGGTGCCACCAAGATGCGTCTGTAAATACGGAGCTGCCGACAGGTGATCCGCATGAGCATGCGTTTCGAGCAGCCATTGCACCGTTAATGTGTGCTCGTGGACGAAGGCGATAAGTTTATCGGCAGATTCAGTGTGCGTGCGACCCGCCTTCGGATCATAGTCAAGCACGGAGTCAATGATGGCGCAGGCGCTTCCTGCTCCAGCATGAACGATGTAGCTAACTGTGCTGGTTGCAGTATCAAAAAATGAGGCGACTTGAGTAGACATCTTGAGTTCCTTAAATTCTACAAATTTCGATACTATTGACGAACAATCTACTTGTCAATAAAGTGTTTGTTAGGCGTCTTCATGAGGTTGCTATGGAAACTCATCTATCACCGCAAGCTTTCACGATGCTGCGCGACTCCGCCACCAAGGCCTGCAATTTACTCAAAGTCATGGCAAATGAAGATCGCCTGCTCTTGCTCTGCCAACTAACGCAGGGTGAGCGTAATGTCGGCGAGCTTGAAGCCTTATGTGGCATACGCCAACCCACGCTATCACAACAGCTCGCGGTATTGCGCGAAGAGGGTTTAGTAAACGCCCGCCGCGAAGGTAAGTACATCTTTTATAGCCTAGCCAGCGCGGAAGTTATTTTAGTGATGAACACCATGTCGAGCCTGTACTGTGGTCGCGTGCTAGCTGATATGAAGCGGCACGGTACCCAGTAACAGCGACCTAGCCAAGGGAGATAAGGTGATGAGTACGTGGACACAGCTGAATGCAGAAATGGCAGTTTCCGAGCAATTAGCCGCTCATGAGCTAAGTGAAATTTACGCCGCTGGTTTTCGCAGCGTTATTTGTAATCGCCCAGATGCAGAAGGTGGCGATGCCCAGCCTAGCCAGCACGATATAGCGCAAGCAGCGCAAGCGGTTGGCCTTCAATTCGCTTATTTGCCTCTAGTTCCAGGTCAAATTGGCCTCGACGAAGCGCGTGCATTTGCTCAGCTAATCAGCACTATGCCTGGGCCTGTATTGGCTTATTGCCGCACAGGTAATCGCTCGCAAACGGTGTATCAATTAGCGCAGTCTCAGGGCTTGTTGCCGAGCACGGATGCCGCTCCAACAGCCACGATTTCAGCCGATTTTGATGTGGTCATCGTCGGTGGCGGCTCTGGCGGTATCGGTGTTGCCGCCAGCTTATTGAAGCGCGACTCATCATTGAGTATCGCGATTATTGAACCTAGCGAATCACACTATTATCAGCCCGCATGGACATTAGTCGGTGGCGGCGCATATGACAGTGCAGATACTGAACGCACCACGGCGTCGGTCATACCGAAGGGTGTGCAGTGGTTACAAGCCGCTGCCTCGCGCTTTATTCCAGACTGCAATCGCGTGGCGCTGGCGGATGGCCGCGAAGTTAGCTATCAGCAGCTGATTGTGTGCCCCGGCCTAGAGCTGCACTGGGCTGGTATTGAAGGCCTGGAGGAAACACTAGGCGCTAATGGTGTGACTTCAAACTATCGCTTCGATTTAGCGCCCTACACTTGGGAGTTGGTGCAGGAGTTGAAGGGCGGTACCGCGATCTTCAGCCAGCCATCGATGCCTATTAAGTGTGCGGGGGCTCCGCAAAAAGCCATGTATTTGTCCTGCGACCATTGGCTCAAGCAAGGCCGCTTAGCGAATATCAAGGTGGAGTTTTGTAATGCCGGCGCTGTGCTTTTTGGTGTTGCTACGTTTGTCCCGCCTTTGATGCAATATGTTGAGCGCTATGGCATCGACTTGGCATTTAATCATCAGCTAGTGAAAGTAGATGGTCCTGCTAAAACCGCATGGTTTGATGTGACTGGGGCTGATGGCGAAGTCACACGCGTGGAGAAGCGCTTCGATATGCTCCACGCCGTGCCGCCACAGCGCTCACCCGATGTTGTGCGCAACAGCCCTCTAGCCAATGCTGCTGGCTGGTGTGAAGTGGATCAGCACACCCTGCAAAGCCAGCGATTTGCCAATGTATTCTCACTTGGTGATGCCTGCTCTGCACCAAACGCTAAAACTATGGCGGCGGTTCGTAAGCAGATCGTTATCGTGGCAGAAAATCTACTGGCTCTTCGCGTTGGTAAGCCGTTGTCGACACTTTATGATGGCTATGGCGCCTGCCCATTAACCGTGGAAAAAGGCAAAGTGGTGATGGCTGAGTTTGGTTTTGGTGGAAAACTATTGCCGACCTTCCCATTGGATCCCGCAGTGCCTCGTCGCAGTCAATGGTTCCTGAAGGCGACAATACTGCCGATGGTGTATTGGAATTTGATGCTAAAAGGCCATGAATGGTTGGCACGACCAAGCAAGTAAGTATTTGCTTGCCTGGTCTAACAAAAAAGCCTCGGTGTGAAAACCGAGGCTTTTTTGTATTGCGAGCCGCATGAACTGCTACGGCTTGTAGAGCATTTAAACGTTGAAGCGGAAATGCATCACATCGCCATCTTTAACCAAATATTCTTTGCCTTCTAAACGCCATTTGCCAGCCTCTTTTGCTCCAGCTTCGCCGCGATAGGCGATGAAGTCTTCATAGCCAATAACTTCGGCACGAATAAAGCCTTTTTCGAAGTCGGTATGGATGGCGCTAGCGGCTTTCGGCGCCGTGCATTTTAACGGAATGGTCCACGCGCGAACCTCTTTCACGCCGGCGGTGAAGTAGGTTTGTAAGCTAAGCAGGCCATAACCAGCACGAATGACGCGGTTCAAGCCCGGTTCTTCCATGCCTAAATCAGCCAAGAAAGCGATTTTATCTTCCTCGTCTAGCTCGGCAATTTCGGATTCTAATTTGTTGCAAATAGGCACGACCACTGCATTTTCTTTAGCCGCTAACTCGCGAACCTGGTCGAGCATGGGGTTGTTGTCGAAACCATCTTCGCTAACGTTGGCGATATACATCGTGGGCTTCAGCGTTAAGAAGCCATATGAGCGAATGGTTAACAGCTCTTCCACACTGAGGTCGACGCTGCGCACGGGCAGGCCCTCATCGAGCGCGGGTTTGATTTTTTCTAGCACGGCCTTCAGCGCAATCGACTCTTTATCGCCGCTTTTGGCTTGCTTGGTCACACGCAGCATGGCCTTTTCGACAGCATCAAGGTCGGCCAAAGCAAGTTCGGTGTTAATCACTTCGATGTCATCGATAGGGCTGACACGGTTAGAAACGTGAATGACATTGTCATCAATAAAGCAGCGCACCACGTGAGCGATGGCATCGGTGCTGCGGATATTGCCTAAAAACTGGTTGCCTAGGCCTTCACCTTTGGACGCGCCAGCAACGAGGCCGGCGATGTCGACGAACTCCATGCTAGTTGGAATGACGCGCTCAGGCTTAACGATTTCCGCTAAGGCATCCAGGCGAGGGTCGGGCATGGGTACTACGCCGGTGTTTGGCTCGATGGTGCAAAACGGAAAGTTTTCCGCGGCAATGCCGGCCTTAGTTAGCGCGTTGAAAAGGGTAGATTTGCCCACATTGGGTAGACCAACAATGCCGCAATTAAATCCCATGATGCTTCCTCTGCGCACTCGCGCGTCAATTCAATTAGTGTCGATTTTAAAGCCGTTTATTCGGTTCATGGCCTTGGCGATGTCGCCAGTGACCATCAATTCGGTGCAGCGTAAGGCCTCATCGAGGGCTTGATCGATGAGTGATTGTTCTGATTGCGGTGCGCGGCCTAAAACAAAGCCAGTGACTTGACTGCTATTGCCAGGATGGCCAATGCCGACGCGCAAGCGATGAAAGCCGGCTTGGTTGCCCAGCGAGGCAATGCTATCGCGCAGGCCGTTGTGACCGCCATGACCACCGCCAGTTTTCAGGCGTATCTGCCCTGGAGCGATATCGAGCTCATCGTGGGCGATTAAGATTTCGGCTGGCGTGAGTTTGTAAAAATTCGCGAGCGCAGCAACAGCTTGGCCCGAGCGATTCATGAAAGTGGTGGGGATGAGCAGCCGTACATCTTCGCCAGCAATGCTCACGCGCGCAGTTAGTCCAAATGCTTTGGCATCGGGGCTTAGTGATGTGCGGTGTTGCTCGGCTAAACGCTCAATAAACCACGCGCCAGCATTGTGGCGAGTTTGTGCGTATTGTGCACCGGGGTTGGCGAGGCCAACTAATAGGCGTAAGGCAGTCATGTTTCAGCATCTTTAGGGCAATAAAAGAAAAACGGGGCATAAAGCCCCGCTTTTCTATCACAGCCGGAGAAAGATTACTCGGCTTCGGGCGCAGCTTCAGGTGCAGCGTCATCTTCAGAAGCGGCAGCCACTTTTGGCGCGTGCACGTTGGCAACTGGTTGGTCATGGTCGTGACCCAATGCCAAAGCGAGAATTTCCACGCCTTTTGGCAATACCAAGTTGGACAAATGCAGAGTTGTACCAAGAGCCACGGCAGCCATATCGACTTCGATGAACTCAGGCAGGCTGCCTGGTAAGCAGCTAACTTCCACGTCGTTGATGTAGTGAGTGATTTCACCACCATCTTGCTTCACGCCAACGCATGTATCTTGGTTGGTGAAGTGCAGAGGAACGCGCATGGTCAGTTTTTGTTTCGCATCGACGCGCAAGAAGTCTGCGTGCATCGGTGTGCTTTTCACTGGGTGGCGTTGCAGAGCTTTAATCACGACTTTCTCGGCTTTGCCATCAACAGTGATGGTTAGCACGTGCGAATAAAACGCTTCGTTTTCCAGTGCTTTAACTAGCTGACGCAGCTCAATGCTGATCGACTGAGCGGCAGCTTCGCCACCATAAATAACCGCGGGGACGCGGGCTTCCAAACGACGAAGGCGGCGGCTCGCACCTTTCCCTTCGAGAGTCCGGTTTTGCGCATCAAGCGTAAAAGTTGCTGCGGACATTTTCTGTACTCCGTAAGGCACTGAGCTTGCGACCAGCTCAATGCAAATAACCTGTGATAACTCACAGGGCTTGTAGCAACACGCTACAAATAGGGTTTGCCGTGCTTAAAACAACTCAAACATGGCGCTAATGGATTCTTCGTTATTGATGCGGCGCAGGGTTTCTGCAAGCAGCGCGGATAACGACAACTGACGAATACGGCCACAAGCCAATGCAGCATCTGACAGCGGGATGGTGTCGGTGACGACTAGCTCATCTAGCTGCGACTTATTGATATTGTCGATGGCTGGGCCTGACAAAATCGCATGGGTGCTGTAGGCAACAACGCGGTTGGCGCCATTCTCTTTCAGAGCCGCAGCGGCTTTGCACAATGTGCCGGCGGTGTCGACCATGTCATCAACAATTATGCAGTCGCGGCCTTTAACTTCGCCAATGATGTGCATTACTTGCGACTCATTGGCTTTCGGGCGGCGCTTATCGATGATGGCTAAGTCGGCATCGTCGAGCTGTTTGGCGACGGCGCGAGCACGAACTACACCACCAACATCTGGAGACACGATGACGAGGTTTTTGTAGTTCTGGCGTTCGATATCGGCGACTAATACGGGTGAGCCGTAGATATTGTCGACTGGGATATCGAAGAAGCCTTGAATTTGATCAGCGTGTAGGTCGACAGTCAGCACGCGGTCGATACCGACAGTGGTGAGCATGTCAGCAACTACTTTTGCTGTGATGGGTACACGCGCCGAACGCACGCGGCGATCTTGGCGGGCATAACCGAAATAGGGGATGACGGCGGTGATGCGGCCGGCACTGGCGCGACGCAGAGCATCGGCCATGACAATCAATTCCATCAGATTGTCGTTGGTTGGTGCGCAAGTCGATTGCAAGATGAACACATCTTTGCCACGAACATTGTCATTGATCTCAACAGCGATTTCGCCATCGGAAAATGTACCAACGTGAGCGAGGCCCAGAGGGATATGCAGATGATTAACGACTTTACGCGCAAGCTCAGGGTTGGCGTTGCCGGTGAATACGACGAGATTGGGCATGATTCCAGTCAACTCAGCCTGAGAGAGATGGCAGGGGCGGCTGGATTCGAACCAACGCATGGCGGGATCAAAACCCGCTGCCTTACCGCTTGGCGACGCCCCTATATTCGATGCATCCGAAGCCAATGATCGAGCGCTGTATGCGCCGACGATCGATTTTGGCCTCGGCAGATAAAGCCGTTGACTGGACTGGCGCTGAGTATATCAGCAGCCTGACCTTGACTGGAACAGGCGAGGAAAACACAAGCACCAGTGCCTGTCATTTTCGCCACACCATGCTGAGTCAGCCAATGTAACGCTTCATCTACAGCAGGAGCCAAGGTTCTGACAACTTTTTCGAAGTCGTTTCGAGTGACCCCTGCGTTGAGGTCGCGCAGTTTAATGGCCTCGCTATGTCGAGTCAACAGGGGATGGCGAAAAGCTTCTGCTGTTGATACATGCGCCTCGGGCGTGAGCACGACATACCACGGTTCATCGGGCTCGATAGCCGTGAGTAGCTCGCCAACACCTTCTGCCCAGGCCGCATGACCATGCACAAAAACTGGCACGTCGGCGCCAAGTTTTAGGCCTAAAGCCGCTAATTCATTGAGGTTGAGCTGAGTTTCCCAAAGTGTGTTTAGCGCCAATAGCGTAGTCGCGGCATCGGATGAGCCGCCACCTAAGCCGCCGCCCATGGGTAGACGTTTATCGAGCTTTATATTGGCGCCAAGGGTGCAATTGGTGGCTTCACGCAGCGCAGTGGCGGCGCGAATGATCAAATTATCGGCACTTAAAACACCATCGATGTCGGGAGATAGCGTTAATTGGCCATCGTGGCGTAGTGAAAAATGCAATATGTCGGCGCTGTCGATGAATTGAAACGCTGTTTGTAAGGTGTGATAGCCATCATCACGGCGGCCGGTAATGTGCAGAAATAAGTTCAGTTTCGCCGGTGCAGGCAGTGTTATTTCGTGCGCGCTCATGCTGAGGCTTTCGCCTGCCAGCGCTGAATAAATAGCAAAATACGATTTTTGCCCTGAGTCAGCAGCAATCGTTGCGGGATGCGATAGCCATCTTGCACTTGCTCGCTGAGTACGCGGATATTCCAGCCATGCTCTTGGAACTCGCGCACACCAGCCTCGCCGCTAAGCGTGGTGATGGTAGTGAGAGGATCTTGTGGCCAGCCGCTGAGCCAGTCGTTGAGTAGATCGATTGGCAACGGTACGCCGGTAATTGCCTGCGTTAGCAGGTCGGGGCGATCGGATTCGTGGCGGCCTAGCCAGCCATTATCTAAAACTAAGTTGCCATCGCGGCCGGTGAGCGTGGTGTAGCCCTGGTTTAGCGGTCCGGCGGCGCTGGCGTCGAAGTCTTTGCCGGTGCGCTTCCAGTTATATGTCGCGGTGATGCTATTGCCCAAAAATGTCACGCCGGCTTTGCCTTCTGCTTGCCATTGCGTCAGGCCGCGGGCACTAGCGGCTGCTTCTATTACCTCTGGCGCCACCACGACTGGGCCGCGAGTAACGCAACCTGAAAGCAGGGCGGCCGCTATTAGCGTAAATAGTGCAGAGCGGGAAAAGTTCAAAGCTATCATCTGCGGCACGCCTCTAAGGCTTTAGGTAGGCGTCGATGGTAGCAAAAAGGCTTTGCGTCGGGTGAGCCCGTAACATTTGTCTTTAAACGCGCTATCCCTCACAATTTGTGGCTATTTTCCGGGGTATCCGGCTCAGGGTTCGGCATGGCGCTGTTGGCATTCGGCATTAATCACAAGACGGCATCGGTCGCCCTACGTGAGCGCGCGGCGTTTGCGCCGGAGGCGTTGGGTCAAGCCTTGCGTGATGCCCGCCAATTCGCTGGCCTCGATGAGGTCGCGATCTTGTCGACGTGTAATCGCACCGAGTTCTATGGCGCGGCTGATCCCGAGCGCATGCAAGCCGTACGGCAATGGCTGACTGAGTCGCGCGGCATTAGCGATGCTGAACTTGACGCCGTTTGGTATGTCCACGAGGGCGAGGCTGCGATGCGCCACGCCATGCGTGTGGCCTCTGGGCTGGACTCGATGGTGCTCGGCGAGCCACAAATTTTCGGCCAAATGAAAACAGCCTGGAGCGAGGCGATTGCTGCTGGTACAGCTGGCGGCGCGCTAGACAAGCTATTTCAAGGCACATTCGCTGCCGCCAAAGCTGTGCGAAGTAAGACCGCGCTTGGTGCTAGTCCTGTTTCCATTGGTTTTGCCGCTGTCACCTTAGCGCGCCAAGTATTTGAGTCATTGGCGCAAACACCCACGCTTTTAGTTGGTGCTGGCGAAATGAACGCTTTAGTCGCCAAGCATCTGCGCGAGCAGGGCGTGGCAGAGCTGATGATTGTTAATCGTACCTTGGCAAATGCCGAGGTAGTGGCGCAAGACGTTGATGCCGAAGCCATGCCATGGTCGTGCCTACAAGATGCTCTAGCTCGTGCAGGCGTGGTGATTAGCTGCACCGGCAGCAGTGAGGCGGTTATTACTCGCGCCATGGTCAAGCAGGCGTTGAAAGAGCGGCGCCAACAGCCAATGCTGCTGATCGACATCGCTGTGCCGCGTGATATCGAACCATCGGTGGCCGAACTCGATGATGTTTTTTTATATACCGTGGATGACCTGCAATCGGTCATCGATACTGGTTGGCGTAACCGGCAAGCAGCTGCTGTCGACGCCGAGCGCTTGATTGACCAACATGTGCAGCAGTTTGCAGAGCAGCAACGCGTGGCTGAAACTGCCGTGGCGCTAATTCGCCAAGTGCGCGGACGCGCCGCCGATATGGCCGATATTGAGCGCCAAAAAGCTTTAGAGCAGCTGCGCCGAGGCGCCGACCCTGAAGCCGTATTGGCGCGTTTGCAGCACACCCTAATGAATAAGTGGTTGCACGCGCCGACTGTCAGTTTGCGCCAGCTTGCGGCTAGCAATAACGCTGAGGGCTTGCAGCTAGTAGCGCAGGCTATGGGCGTGAAACCTGAAGATACTCCTGTTAATTCGCCAGAGACTGCATCTAACTCATGAAAGCAGCACTACTTTCCCGTCTTGATCAGCTTGCCGAACGCTTTGAAGAGCTGAATGCGCTCTTGTCCGATGCTGGTGTCATTGCTGATCAAAACCAGTTTCGTAAACTCTCGCGCGAGCATGCTGAGCTTGAGCCCGTGGTGGCCGCACTAGCAGCGTATCGCCGTGCCGAGCAGCAACGCGCCGATGCCAAAGCATTACTATCGGATCCAGATTTTCGTGAATTAGCGGAAATGGACATTGCCGATATGGATGCCGAATTAGTCCGCATCAGCGAAGATTTACAGCGTCTGATGGTGCCACGCGATCCCAATGACAATGGCAATGTGTGGCTCGAGGTTCGCGCTGGTACCGGTGGCGATGAGGCCGCGATTTTTGCCGGCGATTTATTTCGTATGTATAGCCGCTTTGCCGAGCGCCAAGGTTGGCGGATCGAGATTGTCTCTAGTAACGAGGGCGAGCATGGCGGCTATAAAGAAGTGATTTCGCGCGTCTCTGGCGAGTCCGTTTATGCCTCTTTGAAGTTTGAGTCTGGTGCGCACCGCGTGCAGCGTGTGCCTGCAACTGAATCACAAGGCCGCGTGCACACTTCGGCTTGCACCGTGGCGGTGATGCCGGAAGCGCCAGAGCTGGAAGCCATCGAGATTAATGCCGGTGACTTGCGCATCGATACTTATCGCGCCAGTGGTGCTGGCGGGCAGCACATCAACAAAACCGATTCGGCGGTGCGCGTAACGCACATTCCAACGGGTGTGGTGGTTGAGTGCCAAGATGAGCGCTCGCAGCACAAAAATAAAGCCCGCGCACTGTCGTTATTATCGGCAAAGCTGCATGCGGCGCAGCAGGCTGAGGCGCAGTTGGCCTCGTCAACCATGCGCCGTGATCTTGTCGGCAGCGGTGATCGTTCTGAGCGCATTCGCACCTATAATTTTCCGCAAGGCCGCATGAGCGATCACCGCATCAACCTCACGCTATATCGTCTCGATGAGATCATGAATGGCGATTTAACTGAGCTGCTGAATGCATTGGCGACTGAGCATCAAGCCGATCAGTTGGCCGCTATGGCAGAGACTTTGTGATCCGATCATTGAGCAAGATACTCATTGTAGGCTTGACTCAATTACCGCCATTTCCACCTGTCGATGAATCTCCACAACGCAATGCCTAGCAATAGCGCAGCAACTATAACTCTCAAGCAATGGCTTAAAGCTGCGACGGCGACATTGGCACAAAGCTTGGCGTGGCAGCCAGTTAGCGGCGATGCCGTGAGTGCGCGCCGCGAGGCCAGCTCGGTCTTGCTGGCCGCCATCGGGAAGACGCATGCTTGGCTTTTAACTTGGCCTGATGCTTGTTTGAGCACTGATGAGCTAGCGCGGGCGGATGCGTGGTTGGCGAGGCGCGCCGCCGGTGAACCTTTGGCCTATTTGCGCGGTGAGCAAGAGTTTTGGTCATTATCGCTTCAAGTAGCACCGGGCATTTTAGTGCCGCGTGCCGATACCGAATGTTTGGTCGAGCAAGCGCTATTACGTATTGCTAGCACTGGCGCTGTTCGTGTCTTAGATCTGGGCACTGGTTCCGGCGCTATTGCTTTGGCCATTGCGCATGAGCGCCGGCAAGCGCAGGTGTTTGCGGCCGATCGCAGTGCCTTGGCGGTGGCTGTGGCGCAGACAAATGCCGCACGATTGAGCTTGGCGCTGAGTTGCCGTGAGAGTGATTGGTTTAGCGCATTTGCTGGTGATCGCTTCGATGTCATTGTTAGTAACCCACCGTATATTGCCGAGGATGACCCGCACTTGGCAGCGCTGAAGTTCGAACCAATACAGGCCTTGGCGGCGGCCGATTTCGGCCTTGCCGACTTACGCGAAATCATCAGGCAGGCGCCGAAGCATCTGAGCATGAATGGATATTTATTGCTCGAGCATGGCCACGATCAAGCAGCAGCAGTACGCGAGTTGTTGCAGCAAGCAGGCTTTGTCGATGTTTGCTCGACGCGGGATTTTGGCGGTAATGAGCGCGTGACTGGCGGGCGTTGGACTGGAGTATCAGATGATGACGCATGAGCTAAGCGATGCCGAACTGCTGCGCTACCATCGGCAAATTCTATTGCCGAGCTGGGATATCGCCGCGCAACAGAAGCTGCGTGCCGCCACCGTATTGGTGCTAGGCCTTGGCGGCCTTGGCTGCCCTGTGGCGCAATACCTTGCCGCTGCAGGCGTTGGTCGTTTAATTTTGCTCGATGACGACCGTGTCGATATCAGTAATTTGCAGCGCCAACCCTTGCACGGTGAAGCCGATGTTGGCCGCTTAAAAGTCGAGTCAGCCGCAGCCTCGCTAAAGGCGTTAAACCCATTGGTAGAAATTGTGACTGTGGCCACGAGAGCCGACGCCGCCCTGCTCGCACGATGGATGCCGGAGGTCGCAGTGGTGGCCGATTGCTGCGATAATTTCAGTACGCGAGATCTTATCAACGCTAGCGCGTGGGCGGCGCAAGTGCCGGTAGTGTCGGCAGCGGCCATTGCCTGGCAGGGTCAGCTCAGCGTGTTTGATGCCCGCGATGCTAAGTCGCCATGCTATCGCTGTCTTTATCCAGACAGCCTCGATGCCGAGCAGACATGCAACGATGTCGGCGTAATGGCGAGCACCGTGGCGGTAATGGGCAGCTTACAAGCCAATGAAATTTTGAAGCTAATCGCAGGAGTTGGTAGCAATCTCTGCGGTAAGTTGTTGTTGTGGGATGGCCATCAGGCGAACATGCGCACACTGCGCATCCCGCGTGATGTGGCTTGTCCCGTGTGTTCTTCTACGTAATTTGTTTTCGGAGTGATGTGACATGAACCCTTATGCGAGCTGGCGCCATGCCTTAAAAGGCGTGTTTCGAATTGGTCAAACGACCTCGATTATTGCCGCAACGGGATTTGCTTGGGCGACCGGTGACCGCTTGCCTACGCCGCGTGTGCTGCGCCTAACCTTCGAGCGACTGGGCGCAACTTACGTGAAATTGGGTCAGTTTATTGCTAGCTCGCCGTCATTGTTTCCCGCCGAATACGTCACTGAATTTCAGCATTGCTTAGATAAAACTGAGCCGCTGTCGTTTGAGATTATGCGCGATGTGCTAGAGCGCGAACTCAAGCGCCCAATGCACGAAGTCTTCAGCGAAGTCGATGAGATTCCGCTGGCATCGGCGTCAATTGCCCAAGTTCATGCCGCGAAACTGATTACCGGTGAGTCGGTGGTGATCAAGATTCAGAAGCCCGGTGTTGAACAGGTTCTGCTCACCGACCTGAACTTTTTATACGTCACCGCGCTGCTATTAGAGCGCGTGCTACCAAAACTGAAATTTGCTTCGCTGTCGGGCATCGTCAGTGAAATTCAGGGCTGCATGATGGAAGAAGTCGACTTCTATAAGGAGGCGCGCAACGTTGAGCAGTTCCGCGCTTACTTAGAGGCTACGGGCAATACGCAGGCGACTGCGCCACGGATTTATCCCGAGGCATCAAGCCTGCGCGTGCTGACCATGGAGCGTTTCTACGGCGTGCCATTGACCGATCTTGAAACCATTCGCAAATATACGCGTGACCCAGCAGGCACATTAGTGGCTGCGCTCAACACGTGGTTTTCTAGCCTGATGCTCTGTGAAAGTTTCCACGCCGACTTGCACGCCGGCAACCTCATGGTGCTCACCGATGGCCGCCTTGGCTTTATCGACTTCGGCATCGTGGGCCGCATTGCGCCCGATACCTGGACGGCGACGATGGCATTCATCGAGTCATTAGGCGATGGCGACTTTAAGAAAATGGCCGAGAGCATGGCATTGATTGGCATGACCAAACGCAAGGTCGATAACGCCCAACTTGCGCTAGACCTTGAGGCTATTTACGGCGCCGCAACCACGGTTGACCCCTTAAGCATTGGCGGTGCCATGGCTAATGACAACGAGATCAATAAGCTCATGCTGGAGATTGTCGCTGTTGGTGAGCGCCACGGCATTCGCTTCCCACGTGCCTTCGCTCTGTTGCTGAAGCAAATGCTTTACTTTGATAGGTATATTCGTATTTTGGCGCCTGATATGAATCTTTTCGACGATGATCGCATCAGCTTTCTTGGCGATGACAGTGGTGGTCATAAACTGTTGCACTGATTAGCTAACGTGAAGTGATTAAAAAGCCCGCATCTGCGGGCTTTTTATTGCCTGTATTTTGTACTAGATGTGCAGGCTTACATGTCTGATATAAGCTGTTGCAGTTGTGTAACTTTAGTGACAGTATTTGAATATAAGAAATAAGTTTCATACTCATAATAAAAATAGAGCGGCCTTCCAGGGCGCCAAAGGTGATAGCTATGGTCATTCGGCAGCTTCTTATTCTCTCGGCAGTCACAGCACTGCTATCTGCCTGCGATAGTGCACCAAATAGCGTTTCATCTCCTCCTAGCGGCTCTGAAATACAAACTGGCATGGTGTATGACAGTACGGTGGAAGGCATTGCTTACCGCACCTCAACCCAAAGTGGTATCACTGATACGGGCGGCATATTCACTTATCGTTCTGGCGAGCGTATTACCTTTTCTTTTGCTGGAGTGGATTTGCCTGAGGCGCTAGCGCTGCCTCAAATGAACCCGCGATTTATTTTCGCCTCCACGGCCGAACTGGCATCGAGCAATGACAATCGGGTCGTTAACTTTTCACGCTTACTGCAGTCGCTAGATGCCGATGGCAACTCAGCTAATGGCTTGGATATTCGCGAAGCGAGTGCGGCGTTGGCCGAGCGAAATATTGCCTTAAATTTGGCTGTAGAGCCGGATAGCTTTGCTGCTAATAACCCCGCAATTACTACGTATTTGTCGGAGAAAGGCCGAGATTTAGTCGATGCCGAAGTGGCTAAAGCGCACTTGGCTTGTAGTGAGCAAGACGTGGCTGAGGGCCGCACACCAGATGGTATTTGTGACGGTAATACGCCTGCTTTATCGGCTGGCGATATCAGTATTCTTGAGGGTAATAGCAGTCATGTCATCAGCATGACATTTACCTTGTCGAGCACTTCGGCTGTGCCTGTGTCATTCGCCTATACGACTCAAGCAGCAACAGCTACTGCGGGCGATGATTTTGTTGATGCTGCAGGGGTCATAACGTTTCCTGCAGGAACACGTAATCAAACACTCGCCATCACCATTTTGGGCGATATTGCTCCTGAGGATGATGAGTTTTTCACCGTTAAGCTCAGTCAAGCTACGGGCTTAACACTGGTTCGTGACTCAATACGGGTCACTCTGCGTGATGATGATACGGTAGCGACACCTTTGCGTATTTCGGCGCAGCCCTTATTGGTCAATGAAGGCAGTGGCGGAGGCTTTACTCAGGCGATGTTGCGGATTGAGCGCCAAGGTGCACTGGATCAAGCGGTAAGCATTCGTTTGGTGAGTCGCGATGAGGGTAGTGCGCTGGCCCCTAGTGATTATGAGGCGATTAATCGCGAGGTGATCATCCCCGCAAATGACACGTCGATTTTAGTGCCACTGAAAATTGTTGCCGATGACGCCGTTGAGAATGATGAAACCTTCCTGATCGATATCACCAGCGTGAGCCCGCAAGCACAAATTATCGGCTCGCCAGTGCGAGTGACTATTGCCAATGATGATGTGGCTACAAGTCGTTCGCAATTGAGTATTGCTGATGGCAGCATTCAAGAGCCCGAAAGTGGTACTGCGCCTCTGCTAGTGACTGTCACTCGCTCTGGTGCTGCCAATAGTGCGGTAACCGTGCGCGTGAAAAGTGAAAATGGTAGCGCCGAGGCAGGCACAGACTATCTGGCGGTCAATCAACTATTAAGCTTCCCCGCAGGTGTCCTGACGCAGTCGTTTAACGTCACTATTAATGCCGATGCGATCAGTGAGCCGACGGAAACATTTACGCTACGTCTGAGTGAGGCGAGCAATGCAGATATTGCTGTTGGTGAAGCAATTATTAGTATTTTGGATCAGCCGCCAATAGCCGTTGCACCGACTATTACGTTGACTGATCGCTCGATTACCGAGGGCGACACGGAGCGTAACGAAACATTTACGCTTCAGCGTAGTGGTGATGTATCGCTGCCTAGTTCGGTGCGAGTGAGTGTGTTGTCACGAGCCGACGATACGGCGACAGCTGGTGCTGATTACGTGGCGTTAGATCAGCTAGTGCATTTCCCTGCGAATGCTAGCTCCGCCAGCATTGTTGTGCGTATTTTAGGTGATGACATTGTTGAAGCGAATGAAACATTTTCGCTTCTGCTCAGTAGCCCAACAAATGCCACTCTGGCGCGAACGGCAGCTCGCATCACGATCATTGATGATGACAATGCGGCGCTTCCAAGCCTGAGTTTACTGCCGCTAGAGCCAGTAGATGAAGGCGACTCTGGGCTGAAACTGGTTAATGTGATTGCACAGCTGAGTGAGGCCAGTACCCAAGCGATTACGCTGACGTACTCACTTGAGGATGGCTCTGCCACTAGCCAGGGCCAACGTCGCGACTTTGATCCAGTGCAAAACTCGCAAGTGACTATCCCTGCCGGTGCGACAAAAGGCTTGCTGCCAATCACTATTCGCGGCGATGCCTATGAGGAGCGCGATGAGACACTGACTGTGGTTTTGAACAGTGTCAGTGGTGCGCGATTAGGCACTAGCAGCCAAGTTATTACCATCAAAAATGATGAAGAGGCCAAGCTTCTGCAAGTCGGTGCAGCATCGCGTTCAGTAGCGCCGACGGATGAGCAGGTGGCTGGTCAAATGGAGTCTTATCAAGGTGGCGAGCGTCTTCAGCGCTTCCATTTAGGTGGTTATGGTTTTGGCCCATTCCAGTTAGTGCCAGGCTTCGGACCTTTCCCTGAGCTCACCTTTGGTGATGCACCAGTGTCCATTTCTAATGCGCCAGCGGGAGCCTCTTGTTTTAGTCATGAGTTGACCGCAGCGAAGCGTACCGAGTTGCATTGTGATGATGAAATCTCGGTGCGAGTCATGGTTATTCTTGATCCAAAATCCAGTGAGCGTGTGGCCTTTGTCACAGTCGATGCCATTGGTGCCGGTAACTTAATTCAAGATGCTATGCGTGCGGCAGTAAATAAAGCCAGCTGTGACGCAGGTGCTTGTATTCTGCCGCGCAATGTCTTGTTTGGTCAGACTCATACACATGCCGGCGCCGACTTGCAGGGCTTGTGGGGTGGTGTGCCGCGTGAGTGGATTAATGAGAAGTTGCTCGCCGGTGCTGCTGCCTCAACGATTGAGGCGATTGCGCAGTCACGGCCCGCGCAGCTGTCTATGTCGCGTAAAACAGTGCAGTTTAATAACTATCGTCGTCCGCAATATCGTGATGCCAAACATCATCAGACCGACAAAATTGCCACCTTGTTGATGGCAAAGGCTGATGATGCGGAGCCGGCTAGCAGTAGGCTATTGGCGAGCATGATGCAGTACTCGGCTCACCCCACTAGTGTCGGTGCAAATGACTATAAAATCCCTGGCGGCGAGGGAGAAGTGCTGCGTTTACCGCACCCAGACTATCCGTTGGGTTCAACGCGCGAGTTAGAGGCACGCTTCCAAGGTGCGGCGCTATATTTTAATGGCCCAATTGCTGACGCTTCACCCAGTGGCTCAACTGATGGTGCCACTGGCGATACCGTTTATGATCGCGTGCGTGCTCGAGGCAAGAACCTTGTTGATGCAGCACTTAATGATTTGGCTGCTAGTGCTGTTGCCATTGACCCGGTGCTGGAGGCGCGTAGCGCTGAAGCCATCTTGCCTGTCACCAACCCCTTGTTTCTGGGCGTAGGCCTGATAGGTCAGTTCAACGGTTACTATCAATTTAGCCAACTACCTTTCAGTGATATCCCGGGGCTAGATCAAATTCCAGCCGCGATTATTGAGGCCTTTGAGGGTGTGCAAAACCAGCTGCCACAGCCAGCACCCATGGCGCGTACATATGTCAGTCGTGTCAGTCTGGGTACTAAAAATTCGGCTAACCCGCTACAGAACCGCCTAGAGATTGTCACCATCCCTGGTGAGGCGACCGGTAGTTTTGGTCGTTATATTCGTGGCTTGGCGGAGGACTCTCCTGACGGGGAGCCGCTGAAGACGCAAACCATGCTGCTGGGGCTGACGCAAAATAGTTTTGGCTACATTATTCCTGAGGATGAGTTTAGCTATGTCGACCCTACGGGGGATGTTGTTGGCTATGAGGAAATTGTTTCTTTAGGGCCACTGACAGCACCTTTATTGCGCCTGCAGGCTTATAACCCGCTCTTTGATGTGGCGCCAACCGATCCACGTAACCTACCTCCAGCGCTTACAGATTGTGCGATTGCTTGGGATTTCGGCTCTTGCATCCTCGGTATTGGTCTGGATCGATTCATGCAGCTTCTAGGCCTTTCTAGTACTTTTGGTGATCTAGCAGAAACTGTTGCTGATGGCTGCCATGAAGTGGCGGGCCCATTAAGCCCAGCGTGTATTGTTTTTGATGGATTGGCTGAGCTGTTTGCAGTCATTCCAGATATTCCGGCTTTTCCAGGCGTGCCTGGCGATGGTGGCGATCCATCAGCTCCCTCATTGGCAGCGCCAGCAGAGTTAACGCTATTGCCGGAAATCTTAAAGGCTCAAGCGACAGGCTGTGACTTTATTGATCCCGCCGCTTGCTTGTTGCCATTCCCTAACAACCATTTCACCAAGGCAGTGGCGAGCAACGACACCGGCATTCAGGTCAATATCAACCCACTAGCGCCGCCGCGCAATATTGCTGGCCGTCCTGTTGATGTCAGTGATCAGAATCGAGCTGATGGCTTCTCGCCAGGCCAAGCAATTTTATTGCGCGTGCCAGGCTTGGACTTGGATCAAACTGCTAATGCGCGGCCAGTACCACGCCTTGGTAAGCCGGGTGCAGGACAGGCTTCTGGTGTTGCAGCACAGGCGATGTCAAATAGCCTGCGTGCTAACTCCGCAATCATTATTTGGGATGCGACGGCTAAAAAACGCCATCTCGTTTGGGCGGAAATTGATAATAATCGTACGCGTTATACGCCCTGTGATTTGCCTGGGCCTGTGCAGACTGTGGCTGAATTGGCAGACTCTGCCGAGTTGGCATCTGCAATTCAAACCTTCCGCGATGGCTGTAATGGTGCGGCTAAACCACTAGTGTCACTAGTGGATGGTGTTGATCCAACAAGTGATCCAGGGCCAGCATTAATGATTCGCCCAGGCATTAACTTTGAGGAAGGGCACCGCTACATAGTGGCTCTGCGTGACTTAAGAGACGCAAATGGTGATGTCATTGCTTCAACAGCAGGCTTCTCTCTCTGCCGAGATACTAGCGATAGCCCTCTTCGTGCTATTCCTGTTGTGGGTAAGCGTTGCGGTGAGCTTGACGCTATTTTTGCTGAGCTTGAAAGCGAGGCAGCAATTGAGCGTAAAACGCTGTATAGCGCTTGGGACTTCACAGTGGCCAGTGAGCGTAGCCTAACTGGACGTATGCTAGCGATACGTGATGCCACCCTTAAAGGTAAGCTGCCTAGCTTCGCTATCGATAGCGTGCAAGATAATGCCTTTAATGCCGGTAAAGATGACTGCACCACGGCGGGCAACACGGATAACTGCATTGCCCGTGTGATTAAAGGCAAAATTACCGTGCCTAACTTTATCGACAAGGCGCAACTTCCAGCCGATCAGTTAAGTGCTTTGCCGGATCTACCTTTGGGCCCGCTAAGTACTAGTGACTTAGGCTCTGGGACGCTTGACCGGCAAATTGGCGGGCGTTTCTATTACGGTATAGAAAACCCCTTCCCCGGCCCATATGACGTGCCAAAGCCATTCCCGCTTCAGCCGACTGTGGATGTGCCATTTACCTGCCATATTCCGCGTGCGGCGTTTAGTGGCAGCACGACTGCCACTGACAATGCCAGCTACGATGTGCGGCCTTCACGAGTATCGCTCTATGGTCATGGCTTGTTTGGCAGTCAAAATGAAGTTGGGCAAGGCCAGCTGAGACGCTTCAGCAATGAGCATAACTACACGTTCTGCGCGCTTGATTGGGTTGGCATGTCCGGTGCTGGAGATGTCATCAATGCCCTCACGCTGCTGCTAGATATGTCGAATTTCCCGACGTTATCTGATCGTGTGCAGCAGGGCATTTTGCATTTTGTCGCGATGGGACGCTTACTGAAAGATCCTAATGGTTTGATCACAGATCCGGCCTTCCAGGCACCTGATGGCCGACCATTAATCGATAACCGCGATATTTTCTACGATGGTAATAGCCAAGGTGGTATCGATGGCGGCGTAGTTGTGGCGGTGTCACCTGATATCCATCGCGGCGCGCTCGGCGTGCCGGGGATGAACTACAGCACGCTCTTGCAGCGCAGTGTCGACTTCGATGGCTATGCGCGTGTGTATTACCCATCCTATCCCAACACCATTGATCAGCAGCTG
>TARA_R110001599_G_scaffold119016_2_pt1 | contig 24376 bp, 25 predicted proteins | sample TARA_R110001599 | Tara Oceans TARA_R110001599 (sample SAMEA4398360) | marine metagenome | biome: Polar Biome; feature: [MES] marine water layer (ENVO:01000295) within the mesopelagic zone...; material: water (ENVO:00002006), including particulate matter (ENVO:01000060) such...
CCATCACGGGTTTGTCGACAAATTCGTCCCTGCCACGAACCTTCCTGCAGCATCTGCGACCAGAAACGCTTCTCGTCGGCAGGTGATAGTGACAACTCCACGACATTGCGGCCACGAACCGCGAGCGCAGGCCATCCGAACAACCGTTCCGCGACTGGGTTCCAATAGCGTATTATTCCAGCTTCATCGAGAACGACAATGCTTTCGGATGCGATCTCGGCGATCCCGGACTCATATTGCGCGAATGTATCTAGAAGTTCAGAATTCATGGCTTCCCCCTGGATGAGGGGCCGCCACCGATCGCGGCATTGATAGCGCTAAGGAGCCGGTCATCAGTCACCGGCTTGCAAAACCAAGCACGGACCCCAAGCGAGATAGCATGCATACGTGTCGATAAATCGAGAACGGATGATAGGACGATTACGGGCAGATCAACACGTTCTTCGTGCAGGCGTTGAATAAGATCGATCCCGTTCATTCCCGGCATACGGATGTCGGTCACCAAACAGTCGAAATCGCGGTTTAACAGGGCTGAAAGAAAAGAACCCGCATCACCAAACTGGTGACAGCGAAGCCCCGAAACTATCATGAGGTCTGCCAAAGCTTGGCGCACAGCCTCATCATCCTCTACAATCGCGACAGTCGGCAATTCAGGCAAAGTGCAAAATCCTCTTTCACGCGGCTTCTGGAGCCAGGATCGACAATGTCGCGCAACGAGGAAGCCATTATAACCATACGAAAGACTAGGTGCCGACCGGTTCGCGTATATCAAGAGGCAGCCGTTCCCATGCACGGATCAATTCGCCTACCGACCGGGCTTCCATCTTGCGCATCACATTGCTGCGATGCAGCTTCACGGTGATTTCAGTTATGCCAAGATCATAAGCGATCTGCTTGTTGAGGCGGCCCATAGCGACTTCGCGAATAACCTGGCTTTCGCGCGGAGTCAGCGTCTGATAGTGCTCAAGATGCTTCTGGACTGCACGCGCATCTGCCCGGTCCGCGATATTGCGTTCAATACCAGTCGTGACCGCATCCAGCAGCGTTTGATCACGAACGGGCTTTGTCAAAAAATCAATGGCACCTGCCTTCATTGCCTGAACCGACATGGGAATATCACCATGGCCGGTCAGAAACACGATCGGTTTGGAAATGCCAGCGGATGCAAGATGTTGCTGGAGGTCGAGGCCACTGGCTCCCGGCATACGAACATCGAGGACGATGCACCCAACACGATCAAGCAGTGGGGAGTCCAATAGCTCGCGCGTCGTAGCACAGCATACTGCCTCGATTCCGACCGAAAGCATTAATTCGCCAATTGCTGTTCGTACTTCCTCGTCGTCATCAACAACGAAGACTACCGGGCAATCCTCTACAGTCCCAGTGCTATTCATCACCTGACCTCCTTTGCCTATACTGGATTTCCAGTTCGTCGTTCAGCGATCCGCCTGGAGAACCATGTCTTTGTTTCATTTCCGAAACCAATCGGTGCCTTGCGCTCAACCCGCCCACCAATATCGGCAAGCGTTTCACTCGCAAGCGTGTCCCGCATTGCTTTTTCGGCCTTGAGCATGATAGTATGAATCGAACATACGCCGCGCGTTGCCCAATCCGGTGCCGGGTCTTCAAACAGCACACAGCGACTGCGTATCTCCTGGCAATCGAAAAGTGGCTTTCGCCCTTCGATCGCGTCGACCAGTTGCAAGACAGTTATTGTCTCTGGCCGACGGGCGAGGCGATATCCGCCGCGAACGCCCTCAGCAGCTTCGACTATGCCCGCCTTTTGGAGTTTAGAGAAAATCTTTGCCACGTAAGTTGGTGAAATACCCTGAAACTGGGCCAGATCTCGGGCGCTCCGGGGATGATCGCCCGCATCGAGCAAGCTAAGCAAACAATGCATACCATATTCAACGCTGACAGTAAGATGTGCCATAACGTAGACTATATCAGTCCGCGTTTGCCAAGGCAAGAGGTTGCTCCCTTGCCTTGGCATTGGCTGTCGCCCTTTCAAGCCTCAAATTCGGGTAGTTCGGTCAAAAGTGCCAGGCGACCCCCGCGAGAACCTTATGTTGCTCGAACTTGGAACCGCTGCCGCCGAGATCGCTGTAGCGATATTCGACGCGCGCTGAAATATGATCGGTGATCGCGCGTTCGATGCCACCCCCCACGGTCCAGCCATCAAAATTATCCTTGTCATGACGCGACCCGTTAATATCGCGGAAGTCGATCGAGGCCCGGATATTTTCATAACCGCCGCGTCCGTAGACAAGGATATTGGGGGTAACCAAATAGCCTGCACGAATTCCGAGATCGAATCCATATTCCGGATTGATCATCGCCGTGGCATCCTTCTGCGAGCCTGTCACATCGTCATCAATACCGAAATCGACCGCGGCTTCGGCTGATAGAACGATGCTGCTCGTCGGCCGCACATTATAACCAACGAATATGCCCGTCGTCGCTGCGTCCCGCGAATGATCGACTTGCGGGTTGCCAATACTAGTTTCGAGCGTACCGATTTTGTTTTTGATCCAACCTGCTTGGGCACCGACGTAGGGTCCGTCAAAGGTTTCGGCCGCCGCAGGCATTGCAATAGCTGTCACTAGTGTCGCACTGAGCGTTAGGGAGAGTTTCCAATAGTCCATAAATTTACCTTTCTCTTAATATTAGAATATGAAAGCGCCCTGCTTTGACCGGGCGGGTTCATTCGGGGTTAGGCCGGTTTCCGACGCGGGGGGAGGAAGTTGCCGTCGATGCCGCCTGGCCAAGGCGTCACCGTTTCGCCGGCGACCAACCAGGCGTCAGAATCTTTGCGCATCCGAAGTTCATACATCGCGGGCGGGGCATGGGGGCTCATCCGCCGATAGAGAATCGCGGTAGCGTGATTACCTTGCTGCTCCACATGGAGTACGCGATGTTCGGTCGAGAGAGGTTCCTCTCCGTCTTCTCGCCGAGACCGGAATTCGGCAATTGAATCATCGCGGCGCACGCGTGTCACCGCGCCGTCACTGCCCAGTATCAGAAAAATTTGGTCGGCTGTATAAAGCATTTCCATGCCTTCAACGTCATATGCACTGCCGACATGAACGACATTGTGGATCAAATCATGGATCGCAGGATCGATTGGAAGTGGAGTCATCAGGGTTTCCTTTTGGAATAGATGGATACGATACGATCAGAGCAGGGCCATACCGCCATCGACCCGCAGATTGATGCCGGTGACAAAACTGCTTGAATCAGTGGCTAGGAAGAGCGCAGCGTGGGCAAGTTCAGTGGGTTGGCCTAGTCGGCCCAGTGGAATGGCACTTGCCATCGTCTCGGAAAATGCTTCGCGTTCGTCGGGTGGGACGCCCAGCTTTTCGAGTATTGCGGTCTTGGTCGGACCTGGGCTCAACATGTTCACGCGAATGTTACGTTTGCTGAATTCGAGAGCCCAGCTTCGCGCAAAAGCGCCAATTGCCGCCTTGGTTCCAGCATAGACGGCGTGGCCGTCAAGAACCTTGTCACTTGCGAGCGAACCGAGAAGGATTATAGAAGCTCCGTCGCACAACACCGGACTAATCGCCTGCACGCCGAAGAAAGTGCCACGTGCGTTGACTCCGAATTGGGCGTCAAACTCATCCTCTGAGACCTCCGCCGAAGAGGTGATCGTGTTGATGCCTGCATTGGCGATATAAATATCAACAGCGCCAAAACGGTCGCGAACTATATCAGCGACTTTGCGATGATGTTTGGGATCGGCTACGTCTCCACGAATAGCGATAGCGAGCGGCCCAATTTCTTGCACCGCTTCATCCAGCGCTTGCTGGCGTCGCCCGGTGATCACCACCTGAGCGCCTCGCTCGGCAAAAAGTTTCGCGCTGGCGAGGCCTATGCCGCTGTTGCCGCCAGTGATTACAGCAACTTTTCCATTCAGATTAGTCATAGTTCACCTTTTAAAATGGGTTGTTTTCAGAAATTAGGTAATGGTCGTGGTTCAGTAGGTTGAGATTCCATCGGGCCATTCTGCACAGGAGTTTCCGGGCGGTGCGCCCGCTCACGCGATTGTCAGCAGGCGCCCTGGTCGGATTGGTTGGCGATCAGTAGTTCCAGGGCGAGGCTACCCAACGAAAGGCCCCGTTTTCGGATGCGACGTGGCCTAAGGAGGGAAAAGGCAAGTGAGTGGCCACCAGCAGTTCGCCAGTTTCAGCTACCTCATTAAGCAGGTCAATTCTAACCCGTACAGATTCTTCCGGATCATGTTCGAAACCATTGTGCCAGTCCGGGTGATCGAATCCGACCGGGAACAATGCGTCGCCGGCGAACATCAGTCGCTCGCCGTTGGATTCTACCCGAACGACGCAGTGACCGGGTGTATGGCCGCCGGTCATCTTCGCAGTCACCCCAGGTGCCACTTCGAGCATGTCGTCAAACTTATGTATTCTGTCGCCATATTTCTCGGCGAACTGCGCGGCGGTAGAACGGAGTACGTCCGGGATCGGCGATGGCATTGTCGTCAGGGAGAAATCCGGATTCTTCCAGAACTCAACTTCTGTGGAGGTTACATGGATCCGAACATCGGGCTTCAGCCTGTTCCTGACCTCATCGACCAGTAACCCGCCCACGTGATCCATGTGCATATGGGTAATAACCACGTCGGTAATCGATTCCAACGGAATGCCAGCGGCGTCAAGCCGTTTAGGAAACTGCCCTGCGCGCGGAAAACCGGGGAACTGGCCCCCAAGTCCGGCATCGACTAGAATAGTTTGCTTGCCGCTACGGACAACTAGGACGTTGAGCGCCCAATCGAACATGTCAGGACCCAGGAACATTTTGTCAAACCAGGCTTCACGCGCAGCAGATCCCACGTTGGTGGACATGGTTTCTGTAGGTATCGGCAGAACGCCATCACTGACGATGAGGACATCGAGATCGCCGATACTCAATGCGTAGCGCGATGGGACAAGATCTTGGGCACCCACTTCCGAGGGATTGGAAATATTTTCGTGTTTCATTTTTGATTCCTTTCGACTGCCGTCAATGGTGCGGCGAATATCAGGATATGCAGCAGCACCTTCTGGGTCGATTAAGTCGAAGTATTGTCTGGGCCATACGGTCAGATAGGCTCACAAGAACAAGTAGCTAACAGATGCTCTCCTCAAAGCCTGGCAATGCCACTGTCACTGTCACCCCGAATTCAATCGAATGATGTGCCTGTCCTTTGACCTTCGCGGAGAGCGTGCTGAAGCGCGCCAGTTCCAACGAGGTTGCAGAACCGAAGGCGAGAAGAACGTCTAATGGCAAAATTCTTGGCGATGACTGAAGGAAGGTCGAGGTACACCTATCCGTTGGCATGGATTAGCCGAGCCGTCGGTAGGATCGCGCGCATCTTATTAAAATAGTAAAGCCCATTGCCAGCCCGCAGGCATCTGCCCCTCCCGACTAAGAACCTCGGGCTATCCGCACCTTTATGGTGCGTCGAGCGGGCCGATCAATCCCCCCCGTCCTGACCGGCCCGCTCGCTTGGTTATATTGCTTCTGATCGAACCTAGGATGGAATTGTCTAAAGAGTGCAATGCGCTCGGCAATATCAATATGACGGTTTACCCTCTACCCGATGACGTCAATTGCTGACGAGATATGGAAGCTGTTCGGCGAGTTTGAAGGCAGCCGGTCTAATATTCCATCCTACGACGCGATTTATCCGGATCAAGAAGCCCCGGTGTTGACGGCAACCGGCGACCGGCTCTCTCTCTGGTAAACATGACATGGGGTGTGCCCGGCTGGAAAGAAGGAATGCGTCCGATCACCAATGTCCGCAATCTCACCAGTAATTTCTGGAAGAACATGCTGATCGATCCGGATCAACGCTGCCTTGTTCCTGTCACTGCGTTTTGCGAATGGACTGGTGAGAAGGACAGTAAGAAGAAGGTCTGGTTTGGTTTAAAAGATGAGCCACTGTTTTCGTTCCCAGGGATATGGCGGGAAACTCATACTGGTCCGCGCATGGCGTTCTTGACCTGCGAACCGAATAGCTTGGTGGAACCTATTCATCCCAAAGCTATGCCCGTAATTCTTAAGCCTGACGATTATGGCGGCTGGTTATCGGCAGGCTATGATGACGCGGTGAGTCTCGCAAAGCCCTTTGATGCAGACGCTATGGAAATCGTCGAGTGAGGGTCTCGCATAAATACGTGCGTATTTGGCAATGTACGGGGTTTATCCGCAACGTTTTGACCAGCCGCCGACTACAAGGTAGGGCCGGATAATGATGATAAGCGTGTACCTCGCTTTAGCGAGTTCTGTAGTTCCGGCCGGTCAGGCCTTCGACTGCACTCCAGTTGCTGTGTGGGACGGAGACGGTCCTATATGGTGCGCTGAAGGACCGAGAATCAGATTGTCTGGTATCGCTGCACGCGAGATTGATAATAGCTGTAGGACCGGACACCCTTGTCCCACCGCAACCGGCATTGAAGCAAGAGATGGTCTAGTTAAGTTGCTTGGCCGGCCGACCGGAGCTGGGCCCCACGGTCACATTCAGATAAAGGGACCGGTATCGTCTTGCCAATCGTTAGGCGGGGCAGGGGGCAGCCGAACAGCTGCTTGGTGCAGTTCGCCTAAGGTTGGCGACATCTCGTGTGCGATGATCACAGGAGGCTTTGCACTGAAATGGCAAAAATACTGGAAAAGCCAACGATGCTAAATTTGAGAATCTTGGTTCTAGGTCTGCTGTTGCCGCTCGGCGGTGTTTCGTTGCCGGCTGGAGCTCATGGTGGAGGCTTAGCTGCGGATGGTTGTCACAATGACCGTAAAAACGGCGGGCGGCACTGTCATGGCGCTACGTCTGGACCTGTCCGTGCCAAGTCCAGCGGCAGTGATTATTATCCAAATTGTGCGGCTGCCCGTGCTGCCGGTGCTGCTCCGGTGAGGAGAGGTCAACGCGGCTATGGTTCGCATCTTGACCGTGACAACGATGGAGTTGGCTGTGAGTAAATTTTCGATAAGAAAATTTGTGGTGCAATGGTGATCCTATGAAAAAGGTTACCGTTAAGAGGGGCGAGGGATTAACCGCAAGATCTGAAGACAAGACAGTGTTCGAGGGTGATAACCCAGACGATATGGAGCCCATGCGCGAATGGTTCGAGAGTTTAGGCGATCGACTGAACTCGCCATGGCATGGAAATTCTCAACTTATCAATTTATGCCGCGTTCGGCTTGACGAACTCAGAGCTGAAGCAGAAGCGCGCTGGGCAGCAGAGCATTCTGGTCAAATATACTATGAAAACGGAAAACAGCAGTGGCTGCAATACCGCGTAAGTGAAGGATGGTATTTAAAGGAGATATGTACCTACGCAACAATAGTGGAACGCTGCGCAGAATCTGGAAGGTCATGGGAAGCTGCAAACCGCGCACTTTTGATGGGCGAATTGATAAACGAATTCAGAATTTCTGAATATTGGAATGAGTTCGCAATCTACGGCAAGAAACATTTGTCAGGGTTACGTGAAGCAGCGCAAGACAAACAGGGCTGGTCGCTTGAAAAGCGAGCTAGCCGGGTGGCTGAGAGACTTAGAACGAATCCCAACAAAGAGCAGGCATATCGAATGGTTGCGAAGGAAGAAGGGGTTTCACCCAGCACGATAAAAAAATCTTACTTAGCCTTCACAAAATAAAGTTGGACCGTCCAATAGACTCTCCAGTTTGAGCCTGTTTACTGGAGATCTCCTCAAACCAATGAGGAGCTTTGAGTATGCCAGTCAATAAAGGGCCTTCCAGTCCGTTTCTAAATCAACATCAACTGTCCAATCGGTGGCATGTCAGTCCACGAACCTTGGAGCGGTGGCGCTATGAGCGCAAACTCCCAGGATATCTAAAGGTCGGTAACCGAGTACTTTATCGGCTAGAAGAAATTGAGCGCTGCGAAAAGTTACGCGAACAGGCGGGAGACGCCTTGTGATTGTCCTGGCACAGATATTCTTAGCTAAGTCGTCCACCATCATTTCCAAAGTTTGAACATCCAATTTGCTTTGCGGCTGACGGGCCGCGATTGGCGCATTTGTTTGGCTAAAAACTTTTGGGGATGCGCCCTAGTTTTCCGCTACCAGAAGGGGTGAGATCAAAGCGGAAGCCCGAGTTCGAAAGATAGAGCGGGGATCTCCGGAACGGCACAGTTTCGTAAGCAGCTATCAAGCACGCAAGCCGTGTCGGCATTGCGCGCGTCCACGTGCGACGGCTGGCTCCGGTGAGCATCTCGATCGTGTTTGGAACGAACCAACCTAGTCATCGTGACAGGGGTTGGTCGTTCTATGCCCTGAGCTCCGACTTCACCAGTGATCATCTACAAAATAGTAAGACGCTCTATCAGTTGAGAAGGGCGCCGACGTGTAGTCTCCGATATCGCGAAGCGTCGGGGCCCTTCTGAAACGCACGCTTCCCATGTTTTGTCGGTAGGTTCAGCGCGCATGCGAATAGCATGCGCGCCCTCAAAACATATTGCTGCGGCTGGAACAGAACGCCTCTGATGGTTTTAGCTGTGAGGGATAAGTGTAACTTGGAAGGGGGGGGATTTTAAACCTTGGGCCCGTTCCGAAAAAGACCGGCGAGGGACTAAAAAAAGCAAATCCGCGAAACTTCACTAGGGGGGTGAGTAGAGAGTTACGCAGAGCCTATCAGAGGCCGGTCGCGTAGTTATGGCGACCAGAATTGCAAATTATTGGCGTTCAAAACATAGCAAAACAGCTAACATTTCTTGCTGTTTCGCTCTATTTAAGGTTGCGAACTACTTTGTGGCCGTCGGCCACATTCCCCGCCCAAAGAGCTGTTGAGCGGCGATCCGTCTTTCCGGTGCCGAGAACCCGAACAGCTGGCGCTGTATAGCCCAGTCAGTCGGAATATTCGACTCGAGCACAATTTTGCGCGTTAACGTTGTGGGCTGGGTGCCGTCGAGGATGGCCGTCACGATGTCAGGTGCAAGATAGTTCAATCGGATCAGGCGAGCAAATAATGTGGGTCGGCAATTTTGTTTGTGGGCGAGTTCTTCAATCGACCATTCTCTATGCTCTAGTTTGGTCCACCGACATACGACATCTCCAAAAAAGATGATTTCCTTCTAAATATTGGGGCAGGGCAATGTCGCCTGCTGTATCTCATCGGTCGACTCCAATTCGCCGGTACTTATACCTTTTTACAAACCCAGTATCAAAGCAAACAACGCCCGCATAAACCAATATGCCATTGGCAAAACCAGCAGGAAAACGAAAAGTCCGAGGGTCAACTCTTCAAGATCGGGAGGGCGCATACGGCCTAGTTGCCGAGTAGGTTTTGTTTAGGAAAGCGCTAGTATGCTAAGCCGTCACGGCGCGTTTACGGGGCGATAATCAGGTAATGCGTTCTTCCGCTCATCAACCGAGGGGTGGATTTCTGCTTCTCCGATCCGCCGAGGTTCCGCCCAAGGGAAGTAGTGCCAAAATAGCGACCAGCGCTTCCACTCCCGATATTTCTTATTCTTTGGAATGATTTCCAGCGCCCACCAGCCGGTCGTCAGCGATCTGTGAAGCATCCCGGTCGGTGAGGGCGGTTCATATTGATGCTTGCTGCCTTTGCGCGGTTTTCCGTAAGCTAGATGATTGAGCATCTGGGTGCTAATCTTGAGTCCTGCTTTCTTGGCCTCTTCGGCCATCCAGACAAGCGGATATTTGGACAGGGCGCTTTCTTTCTCCGGATAACCGCCGCCTACATCGGAATGGACGCCTGCAAACCAGACCTGCTTGATATCCTGATTTTTAGTCATGCTCTTGTTGAATGGATTTGGTTCGAATTTCTGCGGATCATTCCACTTTGCGACGCGGAACATGCGGCGACGTTCATCAATCGCCAGTGCATGCCGGAACCGTGCCACCGAGGGGTTCTGAAGTGTATATGGCAATGTTTCGAGGCTTGGTATCCAGAACCGGTCAGGTCGCGGCACGAGAACCGAGGCAACAGTGTCCCAGACACCGATAAACTCAATCGGAACCCGGCGTGCTCCAATCACGCGGGCAAAGTGCCATGCCAGATCAAGCTGGTTGTCATTCGCCGCTTTCTTGTAAGTTCCAAGCGCGCTGTCACTCATATTGATTTGTTCAGGCTCCAGAAGCCCGATCAAATGAATAAACCCAGCGAGAACTCTTGCCGTCCAGGCGCCCCGGCTGAACCCGAACAAATAGATTCGGTCGCCATTTTGATAATTTTCAACGAGGAAACGGTATGCGCCGAGTACATTTTCATCGAGCCCAAAGCCAAAGGCCAGACCTAGAACACCGACGAGTTTCTGGCGGAACCGCTGCCACGGACTGATCCGGCTAATTGTACCAACACCCGGGCTGTAATAGACCAGCTGCTGTTCGTTTTTCTGCGCGATGCGGTAGAGCTTCAAGACATTGGAAAGATTGCGCCCCAGTTCATTGCCTGTTCCATCCAGCATAATCACAAGATTACGCGGCGCGGGCGACTTACGGGCGGGCTTAGATTTTGTGGACTTCGTTTCCGGTTTTGTTCCTGCTCTGGGGCGTGAGGGCATTTTTAGTTACCACTTCATCTTTATAAATCTCGTCGTAGGTAACGTTGATATCGTAATTGTATGTTTAGGTCACTGATGAGCACAAACATTTTTAATGGTCGAGGTAAATTTTGAAGAAAACACTGCAGGAAATGCCTCACTTTCGGATAATATCAGGAACTAGATATTATGTCTGTTTTGCGCCGGTGATTTCAACTGATCGACGCAACACTTTCATCTTTTGAGAGAAGATGGAGTGTTGGATATGAAGCAGAGGAAGCGAATTTATTTCAGTGCTGTGCAAAAGCGAGAGATATGGCATCGCTGGCAGCGGGGGGAGTCGATGAGCAGTATCGAACGTAGTTTTGAAAGAGACTCGTTCTCGATACATCCGTTGAAATCTCGGACGGGTGGCATTCGTCCGTTGGAACGTAAGCGATCCCGCCTGGCACTGACATTGGCGGAGCGAGAAGAGATATCTCGCGGCCTTCAGATCGGAGTGTCATTGCGCTCGATCGTACGGCAGTTGCCGCGCTCGATATCAACGATCAGCCGTGAAGTTAGACGCGGTGGCGGGGCAGTTCGATATCGAGCGGCGGCATCTGACAAGGCGGCTTGGAACCGGGCGCACCCCCTCAAGTTGTGTAAGCTGGCTGGCAATCCGGTGTTACGGCGGACTGTTGCCCTCAAGCTTAAGCGGTTTTGGTCGCCGCAGCAGATTGCAGGATGGCTCAAAACACAATATCCCGGCCAAGTGTCCAATCAGATATCCCATGAGACAATCTACCGAAGCCTGTTCGTACAAACACGCGGCGTGCTCAAGAAAGAGCTGCTGGCTTATGACTCATTCGGCTTCGCTGTGCGTCGGTGAGCAATCTTCGATTGCCAATCAGAATGACACTGCATGATGAACTCAGGATATCATTATTCGGACATGTGTTGAACTCTAACTGCGATTGAAAAAAGCGCCCCGTGCAGCGTCGGTTGGGTTTCCGATCTTCATGTCGTTTGCCATCACTTGCAAGCCGCGCTGTACACCGGGTCGACTGTCAATCTCAGCGAGCCAACGCTGAACATTTTTGAATTCAAACACATCAATTCCGTGTAATTTTTGTTGCTTTTCCATCATCCAGGGGAATGTCGCCATATCGGCCAGCGAATAATTTTCACCCGCCAGATATGCTTGCTCGCCCAGCCGCCGGTCGATCAAGCCATAGAGCCGCTTTGTTTCTCCGCAATAGCGATTGATGCCGTGCTCTACGCGTTCCGCAGCATAGCCGTTAAAATAGCCGCACTGACCGAACATTGGCCCGACATTGGCGCATTGAAAGAATAGCCATTGGGTCACCAGCGACTGTTCGACCGGATCGGACGGCCAGAATTTATCGTATTTTTGCGCCAAATAGAGAAGGATCGCTCCCGATTCAAAAATGGCATGCGGACTTCCATCGGGACCATCATGATCAACAATGGCCGGCACCCGGTTATTGGGGCTAATTGCTATAAATTCGGGACTATGCTGCTCTCCAGTAAGGATATTGATCGGCTTGACCGTATAGTCCAATTCCATCTCTTCCAGAGCGAGCGAGACTTTATGCCCATTGGGCGTCGGCCAATAATAAAAATCGATCATCGTGCATGTTCCTTCTGTAGCGCGAGCACTTCTTGAATCGCCTGCTGGCAACGTTCAGGACTGGTATCGCCTTCATAGTCCTTGTTATAATGGGATTTTACCGAAGGCCTTTCGATCGCTTCATCATACCAATCGGACAATGCCGGCCGGTTCTCGCGCCAATTGAAATCGGGATGGATGGGGTCTTTCGCATCGTAAAATTCTACCCGAAATCCGAGATAGCTGATCGCGTGCAGCATGGATGCATGGCCAACATCAAACGTCGACCAGCCAGCTTTTGCGTCCTGCTCCAGCTTATCAAGCGCTGCTATATATTTTGGCCATAAGCGCTGAAATACACTCATGTTCCATTGCTCTTCGGGCTGCCATTGCTCGGCAACCATCTGCACGGTTGTTTCAAATATCGTATCACCTGTGGCCAGCCGGGTGATGGCATCCCAGCGTTCAGGGCCCGCTTTGGGGTACATGCGTCTGGCAACCGAAATCGAGTCCAGATATTCGCAAACGGCCTGACTGCCATAAATGACCTGCCCTGTTTCGGTTGCCAGCGTCGGCACCTTGCTGAGCGGGTTGATAGCGGTCAGATCATAGGCATCGTCTTGGTCTTCGCCATCGAGATTTTTGAACGGAAAAGTCGCGATGAATTCGATATTGTCCCAGTGGCCACATTCATGAGCGGTCACGAGGACCTTATGGACGAATGTATGAAACGGGGAATAGAATAGCCTGATCATCAGTTTGTTCCTTTCAACAAGGTGTTGCAAAATTTTCAATTGCACTGAAGCATGAGACCGCGACAATGCGATATCTACAGCAATACTTCGACTGCAATCCTACCCCTCGGGCTTCAAGCGACTTTTTGTGAGCAGTCCGTGATCCAGTCAGACAAAAAATAGTACTTGAAACGATCTTACCCGCAACACACCGGTACTCCCCAAAGGGGTCGATCGATTTGGGTGTCAAAGCTGTCAATCATGTCGTGACGGACCGCGGCCCGACAACTTCTATCCATTCACCGGTACTACTGGTAAAGGCTAAGCTCGGTTGGCCCGTATATAGTCGAGAATTGCTATTAGCTGGCACGCCGCGTGCCAGCGCCTCGAACGGCTGAACAGACTCTACTTCAAAGGTCATCATCGAGATTCCACCGGGAAGACAACCCTGCACACACGGTCTTGCATCGACCGCTTTCGGCATACCGTCAATTTCAATATAATTCTCATCTTGCAGTTCGACCGTCCCGACGTAAAACTCGTGAGCCTGATCGATAGAATGATAATCCGCGATGAATGGCACAGCCGCTTCGAACGTGTCTTTCTTCGGAGAGCCGAAGCGGGAATTATACTGGATCATGGTTTCATCGACATCATTTACCGCCAGTATAACAATGAAAATTTTATCCACATCGCAGCGTGCAGGTGGAAGGACGTAATTGTCCAACTGTCGGTTTACCTGAGTGAGATACAAGACTTCGCCATGGGGCCCGCTAACCTGCCCTGCCCGCAGCGCACCTTCTGAAAACTCTAGATCCTCTGCTGGACCGAGCACGTCGAACCCGCATTCAGAGAGATTCCTTATGGCAGAATCGCTGTTTTTTACGGTAAATTCGAGTGCTGTCCAACCGCCGGTTAAATAGGGTGTCAGCGGTTTTATAGAGGCGTCTTCAACAAACCTGATGAGACAATCCGCATCAGAGGTAGGTCCAATAATGACAAACTTCGCTCCCGCCATTTTGCCGGCACCCCAACTATTGGCAAGAGGTGTGGAGATTGTACCATCTTCTATGAACTTGTAGCCGAGCGCTCGCTGATAAAGCGCAGCCGCGCTTTCTGCATTTTCGCAAACGATAGTAGCGCATCGAATTTTTCCAAGCTTAGCCAGTTTAGTCATGTAGGGTGCCTTATCTTCTCTAGTGTTCCACTGTGATCGAGCGTTGATTGCTCATGTCGCTCCAGTGTGTTGATGCCAGGTTTTCGTATTTAGAATTTTATCGCGCGCCACTTTTGCGAGGTTAGAAAGTGGCCGGTCATTGGGGTAAATCAAACATGCAGAACGCGTGAGCGTGGGCTCGATAGCGAAGACGCGCGCCATACCTCCGCCTGGCTCAAGATGGGCCATGTCGGGCGGTGACAGGAACAGATAGTCACGCGATTGAATCAGCGCCTGGCCCAAAGTTGGAGCATCCGAGAACAAAAAGGATTTCGGTGGATCCAGATTGGCATTGAGAAATGCCTTTACGATTGCGTCATGAGCATCCCGCCTCGCATAGGGTACTACCCAAGGATATTGCTGCATATCTTCTAGGCCAACGTCTTTTTTGCCCACCAGAGGATGTCTGCTCCGCGCCACAACGATGTCCGTCGATTCAAAGAGAACATGCTGATGCAAACTGTCCGCGTGATCGATATTTGTTATCGGCGCGCCAGCGATTAGATCTATTTCTCCCAACTTCATTCTAGTTATGAGTCGGTCGGTATAGTTTTCAATGATTGCAATGTTCACATCCGGGCGCTCAGCACACATGTCGGAAATAAGCTGCGCTATAGTTGAGCCGGTCATGGTCTCGCCAACTCCCAAACGGAGCCAGCCGGTTTCGGCCTCCCTGAGAGATTGGATGGCCTTATAGGCGGATCGTTCGTTGACAACCAAATTACGCGCATGAGCCTCTAGTGCCAACGCATATTCGGTCGGGGTGGTTACTCCACCGGATTCTCGCTGAAACAGCTTCACTCCCAGCTCTGCTTCCAACTTGGCTATCGAAAAAGCAATGGCCTGCGGCGTAACCCCAAATGATTTGGACGCTCCAGCAAAGCTTTTTGCCTCTATTACCGCTAAAAAACGCGACACGTTCACAATGTCCATAATTCCGTCCTCACCCGCTAAATAACCAAATTTTCGTAAACGCCGTAGCCGAATGACGAGGAGGCCAGCTTTATCGAAGCCAATAAAAGCCATACCGCACATCATCTCCGATCTTATTATTGCTGAATCACACCTTTTCGAAAAACCATTTCATCAAGTCGATTCCCTCATAAACAACTCAGTAGCGTTAAAGCAAATATTTTTTGTTGCTTTTACAAAATAGACATATATAAATTGTTTTAAACAATGGAAGGTTATTGGGGTATGTTGAATTGGAAATCGAAGCGCACACTGCTAGCGGGCATGGTGATGGCAAACTTTGCAGTCACGACCGAAGGCGCATACGCGCAAGCAATTGGGCCTGAAAGCGAAGCAGGGCCAAGACTTGAGGAAATCATTGTCACCGCCCAGCGGCGCTCACAGAATGTTCAGGACATCCCTGTCACGGTAAGCGCTTTGTCCTCTGACTTGCTCGAGCAGCGACAGATTTCGAACACAATAGACTTGTCTCGCAGCGTCCCCAATCTGGTGAGTGCTAATAATGTACTTCTTGGAACGTCAGTCACATACTTTTTACGGGGAACAGGAAGCACAGAATCCATCTCAACATTTGACCTTCCTGTTGGTACATATATTGATGAAGTCTATATCGCCCGCCAGAATGCCAATCAAATTGCGCTTTCTGGCGTCGAGCGTGTAGAAGTGTTGCGCGGGCCGCAAGGAGCCTTGTTCGGTCGAAACACTACAGCAGGGGCAGTATCCATAATCTCCAAGAAGCCCACCAACGAATTTGGTTTCGAGGGAGAGCTTACATATGGTTCATTCAACCGCAGAAGCTTCAATGGAGCACTGAATGCCCCGGTTACGGATGGTCTGATGCTTCGCGTCAGTGCTTTTGGCGTCGAAGACGACGGGTATTTAAAGAGCCCTCTGACGGAAAATCTAAATGGCGAAACCTCGTGGGGCGGCCGCATTGCTCTTCGCGCGCTGCCTAATGACATAATTACCTGGGACATTTCCGCGCAGTACATAAATTCAGAAAAGACCGGTCTAGGCGTTCCTGGCATTGTACAAGACGGACCCGGAGGGCCCTTTACAGTATTCCCAATCCCGGCAACCGGCGATCTACTGACGGGCCTCTATGAAGCAGGTGCCTGTGAGCCACAAGGTGCTATACAAACCTGGGCTGCACAAAACTGCCTTTATAGTGGAGTCGAATCCACTCTTCTTATTTCAAATATCGGCATTGAAACGGGTATAGGCAATTTTAGCATTATAAGCGGATACTCCCGAATTAACCAGAAGTTCAATTTGGATAACTTTGCAAACACCAACCAGCCAGTCCTTGGTGGTGGATTTGGCTCAAATTTTTATCTTTCAAACCTTGGAACGCACGAGCAGTTCACTCAGGAAGTAAAACTGTCTGGTGAGACGTTGAACGGCGATCTGGATTATGTCGTTGGCATATTTTATCTCGATGAGTCTAACAACACAACGGTGATAGACACGGTTGATTTCGCTGATGAAATCCCCGTCGTTTTCGCGGACCGTATAATCGATAACGGCACGAGTTCGTTCGCCGTCTACGGGCAAATCGACTATACTATCATACCCGATCTAAGGCTGCAGCTTGGCGGACGTTTTACGTCAGAGAAAAAAGACTTTGCTGTTAATGGTCAGTTCTTCGGCGCGCCTGTCGTAACCAGTGATCTCGCGGTCGCGGGTATACCCCTGGAGCTAAATGTGAACCGGTTCACACCGCGTGTCGCATTGCAATATGAGATTGATCCAGCCACGCTAGTGTTTGCGTCGTACACTGAAGGGTTTAAATCGGGAGGATGGAATGCACGCGCTTTTGCACCCGGAGGATTTGTAGCGTTCACCCCGGAATATGTGAAATCCATCGAATTGGGTCTGAAAACCGACTTCTGGGATGGTCGTGGGCGCCTCAACGCAACGCTGTTCAGAGCCGAATATTCCGACCTGCAAGTCCCTGGAATTCTTCCGGGCTCGACGGATTTCATAACCTTAAATGCAGCAGATTCTCTCGTTCAAGGGTTAGAGCTTGAAGGATCCGTCCGCATTGTGGAAGATCTGACCATATTCTCAAACGTTGGCTTGACCGATGCAAAATACAAGGAGCTTAGCGCTGCTGCAATCGCTGCCTCACTCGGTCCCAAACTGCAAAGAACACCGGACGTTACTGCCCAGGTTGGCCTTGTCGGCAGCGTCTACATAGCAAATGAGCACAAATTGACGCTAGCGGCAGATGCGCAATATACCAGTTCATACGAAACAGGTCCTTCCAATACCTTAGCAGGAAGTGTGGGAGGGCAAACGACTGTAAACGCCCAACTCAGTTGGACGCCACCTAGCGAAAAGTGGGAACTCAGTTTCGGCTGCAAAAACTGCACAAACAATGTGTATGTTGTTCAGGAATTGCTGGGTCAGATTTTTGCTAACGACCCTCGCAGGTTTACGGTGACAGCACGGTTTAACTACTGATCTCTATATCTCGAGGAGAAAATCGATTGACCGAACGCATCCATCTAGAGACAGATCAAGAAAAATCTGTAGAGGGCAGATATGCAACCTTAGTTTTAGCAATCGCCTTTACAGCATGGTTACTCACCAATCTGGACCAGTCTTTATTTGGCTATGTAGTCCCACAAATCAGAGATGAATTCGGACTAAGTCTCTCTGGCATCAGTTATATTATATCACTTTCGTTCATAGCGGGCATGGTTTTGCCGATAGGAGTAGGTGTATTAACCGATACTATTGGCGCACGCTGGACGTTGCCTCTTTGCTTGGGCACCTCTGCAGTGCTGGTGGGAGTTCAGGGCCTAGTGCCCGGCTTGTTTGGCTTTGCGGCATCAAGGATCGCGAGTTTCGGCCTTAGTGCGGCGCTTTCACCAATTACCAGCTCAATAGTGCTAGCTGCCTCACCGCTAAAATGGCGAGCAATGTCAGTTGCAGTTCTGCAATGTGCTTACCCGCTGGGTTGGCTTTTATCGTCATTGATTGTTTCCCCGCTGATTGATCAATTGGGATGGCGCACTCTCTTCCTCGTCGGTTTTCTGATTGCTCCCATCGCGGTCGTTTTGGGATATTTTCTGCCAAAGAACGAGTTCGGTGCACGGCGCAAGATCGAGAAAGTAGAGCATAATGAAGCCAGCCTTCCTATCATAGCGCTCTTCAATCCCGCGCATCGACGGAAAACAATTTTGTGCGCCTGCGCTTTTTTCTTTAATGCTGGCGCAGTGGCCGCAACGGCCTTTTATCTGCCAACCTTTTTAAATGAAGTCCGAGGCTATAGCTTGGCAAACTCTGCCCTGATAGTAGGCTCCGGATACGGCATCAGTGTCATCGGCTATCTTGGCTCCGCGGCAGTAGGCACCTATTTGCTAAGCCGGCGAAAAACTATCATTCTGTGGAACATTTTAGCTGCCGTCTTTGTCACGACAATGCTGTGGTTGCCTCAGACTTTCTGGCAAGATTTTATCGCCTTTGCTGTCATGGGCATTTTCTTCTACGGTACCTCTGCAATTTTGATCACTTACGTTCTCGAAAACTTCCCCGAAGAAATGCGCGCGACGGCGGCAGCAGTCTGTGGCACTGCCTGTGTCAGTGGAAGCATGGCTGTCTTTCCGGTGTTGGTAGCTGAATTGGTTCCGAGTTTGGGGTGGCAAACTACGTTCACCATTATAGTCCCCCCAGCACTACTCATATCGGCACTAGCGATCACGTTGATGCCGCGCATGAATGCAGAAGGATCCAAGCCTCTTTTGTTTCAAACTAAGTAAAAAATGGGAGAGTAGCACGATGCCTATTTCACTCGCACATGATTTAAAATTCGACCTGACGCCCGATGACAGGTCTGCCCAAGATTTCGTTGTCAGCCTCCGACGTTTTGTTCTCGATGATCTCGCCAAAGCCATGCGCAGCGAATATGAGCAGGCCATCGCTCCCAAGCTGCAACGAATGAACGGCGAAGTCGACATCAGCCAGGATGACATTCACACAGCTATGCGCACAAATACGTTATTTCAGATTTACAGCGGTGTGCGTTATAATGCCCAAGAGATGTCTTGGCGATCGGTCATCCCTGGGATTTCGCAAAACATTGAGCAGCTTCGAAAAACTGCCGAAAAATTCAAGAGGGAGCCGACGGGCTCTCTCACATTAGACAGCTCACTGGAAATCCCGACTAACGTAGCGAAGCTCGATGTTCATTTGATGCCGGGCGGCTACGTGTCAGACACAGACCTTTTATCCGGAGCTATTTATGACAACGGTCTGACGGTTTTTACCGCCGGAATGGTTGGTCCCGAAATGGATGATATTGGGCAATCCTTTTCACGCTATGTCACGCATAAATTCCCGCATCTAAAACCCGAAAAGATTCTCGATTGCGGCTGTACAATCGGACATCATACGGTGCCATGGGCGCAGAATTTCCCTGATGCGGAGGTCCATGCAATCGATGTGTCAGGATCAATGCTCACATACGGTCATGTTCGTGCCGTAAGTTTGGGTGTACCGATCAATTTTAGGCAAATGAACGCTACAGCACTCCAGTATGAGGATTGCTCATTCGATATAATCTTTTCATCGCAGTTTCTGCATGAGTTGCCACTGAAGGATATTGTGAAGTATTTCTCCGAAGCATATCGCGTGCTGAAACCTGGGGGACTCCTGATTACGATGGAATTGCCGCCAAACAAAATGTTGGAACCGTATGACCAATTCTACCTAGATTGGGACTGCTACTATAATCGCGAACCCTATTATCGAAAGTTTAGGGATGCCGATCTTCGATTATTGCTTGCCGATAGTGGTTTCGATTGGGCAAACTATTCACAATTTACCATCCCACAATATTTCACCCATTTGCACGAAGATTTCGAGAAAGATCTAGACCAAGAATATCAATTTGATGACAAGATAGGACGTATGAGTAGCGATTTTCGATATTTCGGTTTTGGGTTGGTTAAATCATGAGTGAATATTCCAAAGAGCAGCACGAAGTTCTGGATTTGTTGAAAAAGGCTCCCGGGAAGCGTCCCCAGTTTTTCGACACTGGCGGCGTTGATCACCTGCTCACGATGATCATGGAGCTTTCCTCGCAACTTTGGATTGTGAAGGAGAAGCTGTATTTGCACGGGGAGATTCTCTGCGAATTGGATCCAGATCTCAAACAAAAACTTAAACATTGGCAACCGTCACCCGACCAATCGATTGAGCTGGAACAAATGCGAACAAGAATGATCAATAATCTGTTTCGAAGCGTGACATCAAATGAACCCGTGAATGATAACGCTAGCGATACCGATGATCCGGTTCCTCCGGGAACTTGATCCAATCGGCGATCAGCTGAATAGCCAAGGCCGCAGTGCTCAGACGGTAGTTATGTGATGAGGATCACTTCAGGCGCGCAAACTCAATTCCGGTGGGGTCAATAACGGACTGTCGGCTGTCGGGTTTCCAAGAAATATAAGCGGACTTGTTTCTCGGCGTGATCGCAGTGACTGCTTCCGGCCCAAATGTTGCCGTTAGAGCGCGAGTGAATTGTTCAGCAAAAGTGAGCTTGAGAACACAATTTCAGTACGAGAAGCGCTCGATAGTCAGCTAAGAGTTGAACCATCTTCCTGCCGCTCGGCTGCTTTCAGGCTTTCAGCAATCAGAGTCGTGATATCGTTGGCCGCTGCGATAATCGGCTCTGTCGCCAAATGGGCATAGCGGGCCGTGGTCTGAACCTGCGTGTGCCCAAGTAGCTTGCCGATCATTGGGAGGCTCATGCCGTTGCTAACCGCGACCGAGGCAAAAGTATGCCGCAAGTCATGAATGCGCGCGTCCTTAAGTCCAGCCCGTCCGCGCACACGTTGCCAGAACGGCTGGAGGTCAGTGAGATGTGCTCCAGGGTTACGACCAACGATAACATATGGGTTGTCGGGATGGCGGTCAATTTGCTCAATCACATCCACCGCCGCCTGACCAAGGTGCACTGTCTTTGCGCCAGTTTTGGAGTCAGGGAGGTTTAACGCATAATTGCCGAGGTCGACCCACTGCCATTCGAGTTTCATGATTTCGTTGAGCCTGCAGCCGGTAAATAGCAGCAGTCGAACAGCTGCGATGGCGGATGGTAGCTCGATATGTTCATCTTCCATTTCGCTGAGTACCCGCCCGATGGATCGCAGCTCGCCTGCCGAGTAGTAGCGCTCGCGCTTTTTCTCGGGATATTTTTTGATGTGGCGACGCGGGTTTGTGCCGTCAGGTCTCAACCCCCAAAGCTCAGCTAGGTTGAATATCTTGGATATAATCTCGAGATTGCGGTTTGCCTGATACGGCCGGTGTCGCCAATCATGATGATATTTGGAGATGTCGGCTCGAGTGACATCAGTAATCCGTAATGAGCCAATAGCAGGAAGGATGAACAGCTTAAGGTTGCGCCGATATTCTTTTGCTGTGCTGGTTTTGAGATGGACGGCACAGTGTTCATCGTCAAATCTCGAGGCGAGTTCATTTACGGTTAGAGCAGTGCGGCGCTCGCGCTTTTCTTGCAGTGGGTCGATGTCGTTGCGTATCTTCGCCAGATTCTCGATCGCTAAACCTCGAGCCTGATCGACCGTCAGCGCGCCATATTGCCCGAGCGACATACGGCGTGATGTCCGGCCATGCCGATATTGTAATACGAACTTAATTCGGCCGGTGGGAAATACGCGAACGCCAAAACCAGAAAGCTCGCTCTCCCAAACAAAATAGTCCTTGTCCTTTATCTTCAATCCTTCAATCATCCGCTTGGTTAGCTTCGTCATTTTCAGCCTCCTGTTACCAGCCGGCTTTCGAGGGTCTCAACTGTAAGCATATAGTAAGCAAGAGGATGAGAACCGGTGCGAAAGTCTGCGTAGCTACTGAGCCAAAACAACGGCAAACAGTCAAGCTAAGCTATTGAAAATAAGGGTTATTGCGTAGCTATGCGCAAAGGAAAGTAGGGGTGAAGCTGGGCCCTCATAACCTGAAGGTCGTAGGTTCAAATCCTACTCCCGCAACCAACTCCCCCAATATTACAAACCACTACAAGCCTCGCTGATACCAGCGGGGCTTTCTTGCGTTCGGGATATGGGGCTAGGTTTCGCCGTCCTCCGCCCTTTATATCCAAAATGTCTGTCTATTGGAGGGAACCAGTCGCAGGTTTGCTGCGTTATGAAAGCAAACGGACTAAAACAGGCTATCTCAATGAACCATCAAATCATGATCGTCGAAGACGAATTTCTCATCGCCATGGAAATGGAGCAGATTGTCGGCAATCTGGGATATGATTGTATCGGCGTCGCCGACGACACGGATTCTGCGATCGAACTGGTAGCCAAAAAGCCGGAAATCGCGCTCGTCGACGTCAATCTGAGCGACGGCCCAACCGGCCCGGTTATCGGCTCGCGCCTGGCCAATGAATTCGGGGTGAAGGTCGTCTTTGTCACCGCGAATCCAAAGCAGTTGGGAGACGGAATCGAAGGTACGCTTGGCGCGGTTACCAAGCCGGTCGAAATTGACTTGCTGAAAGATGTTTTGAACTATCTGGTGGAGGTCTCGAACAATGGTGACGAAGTCGAGCCGCCGCCGAGGATGAAGCGCTTCAATTGAGCCCGACTAGCTTCCGGCCATGCGCGAGGCCTGTACGGACATATTTATTTGTAATCCGTCCGACAACCAATGTCTTTCGATCGACCCGCCCAATTGCTGGGTAACCGACATTTCGACGAGTTTTGATCCAAATCCGGAATGGGAAGGCGGAGCCGGGATGGCAGGTCCGCCACTTTCCGACCAATTGAATAGGATCATGTCGCCATCGCGCGCTATCATCAGATCCACATGCCCCTTGTCGGCGGCAAGCGCCCCATATTTCATCGAATTGGTAGCCAGCTCGTGAAAGACGAGCGCAACCGGCGTTGCGGCGCGGTCGCTCACCTCTATATCGCCGCCGGAAATCAGCAGCCTATTCTCCGAAAAAGCGGGGTAGGATGCAAATATCTCGGACAGCAAATGGCGGATTGTGACCTTGCCGATCTCTGCCTGGGCTTTATCATTATGCGGACGGACATATTCATGGGCCCGGCCGAGCGCGGCAATCCGGCCCTTCAGCGTTTCCGCAGGCTCGCGGAAATTCTCGTCGCCGCGCGCGGTCATGCTGATCAAACCGGAGATTATCGCGAAAATATTCTTGATGCGATGGCTGAGTTCCTGGCTCAGAATCTCGTTCTGGCTTGCAGCCTGTTTGGCATCTTCAATATCCGTGCAGGTACCGATCCAGCGCTGTATCTTTTGATCGGGTCCGAGAATCGGGAGCGCACGCCCCAGCACCCATCGATATTGTCCGGTGTGATGCCGGAGCCTATATTCGACCTCATAGGGCTCGCCGCTCGTCAGGCTGTGATTCCATCTTTTCCAGGCTTCTGGCTGGTCGTCCGGGTGAAACATGTCCGCCCATGCCTCGCCATCGGTTGATCCGGCGGGGGCCCCGGTAAATTCATACCAGCGGGCATTATAATAGTCATGGTCACCGTCGGGCAAAGTCGACCAGACCATCTGCGGCATCGTGTCGGCCAGCGCGTGGAAAGCGTCGCCGCTCAGCTGCAACGCGCCTCGCTCCTGAAGCCGGGCGTCGCTTGCCTGACGGTCTCGATATTCATTCAATATGAAATTTCTGATTTGGCTACGGGTGGGCATAAACAGCTTTCACTGGCTTTTTGGAAATGGCGTTCAACGATCGTCAGATTATATGACATAATAACGCAGGGAGCCAATTTAGTTCATTTTCAGCAAATGTAATAAAAGTTTTTCCGGCTAATTGAAATCTTTTCAGCGAGCCAACTCGCGGCAGTTGCTAACCGGTTGTTATGGCAGGACGGAAAACCGCAGCCATCCGCTTTGCCCGACTTCCTGAAGGAAGCACGACCGTGCTCGATGATCCGCAAGGGATCCGGTGCGGTTGGCTGGTTTCGCCGGACGCGGCTGTCAGATCGCAGGTCCGGCCATGATCGGTCGGCGACGCAGGCCCATCCGCTGCGACTGCCGACCGATCACTGGATCCGGTTATCGGCTCAGGCGGGAAGGCCGCTGATCGATTTCATTTCCATAAAGTCTTTAATCCCGTAAGCGCCGCCTTCGCGACCATTGCCGGACTGTTTATAGCCACCGAAAGGAGCGCCCGGAGAGGGAGCCCAATTGTTGATCGCCACCATCCCGGCACGCAACCGCGGCGCCACTTTTGCCGCTTCGGCAGGATCGCCCGAAATAACCGCGGACAGCCCATATTCGGTATCATTCGCGGTTTTGACCGCAGCATCGATATCATCATAAGACAT
>TARA_R110001599_G_scaffold1687_1_pt1 | contig 24363 bp, 20 predicted proteins | sample TARA_R110001599 | Tara Oceans TARA_R110001599 (sample SAMEA4398360) | marine metagenome | biome: Polar Biome; feature: [MES] marine water layer (ENVO:01000295) within the mesopelagic zone...; material: water (ENVO:00002006), including particulate matter (ENVO:01000060) such as......
TTCGAAACCGATGGTTTCAACATCATAGGCAATGTTAATGGCACCACTGCTTTCGACATGCCGCATGCCACCGTTCAATGATTCCAGAGAAACGGTGTAAGGTGAGTTGCAGGAATAAGCGATCACCAAAGTTCCCTGATTGCCAAAGTCGGTCATGTTAACGTCAAAAGCCCCGGAACCTTCAGGAATCAATTCACAGTTGCTGTCGATAGTGCCGCTAAGCGCAATTGCATAGGACTCTGAATCAGGCGTCACTGCTGATGCAGGAGTAGCAATCATCAAAGCGGGAGCGGCGACCACGGCTGCTAGTTTTACAAGATTTTTCATTTCATTTCTCCGTACATGGGGAATACCCCGATTATGCGATATCCAGTCTGGAAATCGCTCTCAAAGGCCGGGAAATACGGCAGCATCGACCGGCCTCGAATGCAACCGACGGGAAATTGGAAACTGTAGAAAGTCGTATTGCAGCAGATTGCACAAAAATTGTTGCATCAACCGCAACATCCTGTTAGCATACCACGTTAGAACTTTTCCACAATTTGGGCAGTGTTCCCGTGAACCTGTCCGTTCGGTCTGCCAGCGATTTGACACCAATCATGGTCGCTGGCGGACCCCCTTTTTTCTGAAAACACGGTGATCCGGTTTCCAAAAACTCATCTAATTTCTTTGCCTATTGCTGCCTCCACACAATGCGAGAGAAACCAATTTGACGGGTTGAACTATTGCGAACCCGTAAATTGGGTCGACAAGTAATTGCACTTGTCAACTTAATCGGACTACCGATCCTTCGGCGTGAGCACCCGCCCAGGCGTTCTGATCCTGACAACACAGTAGTTGTATGATCCGGACGCATTTTCGGAATTGTTGATGCCTTGGTGGAGGGCTTAGATAAATCCCGGACAGATCCGTCCGGATGCGCTCCGATTGCGGCTGCACGAAGCTGACTAAATAAGTTCCTTGTCATAGCAAGTCTCCTCTGCGTGCATTCACCACGCATCCCCAGAACTTGCGACCCTATTATAATCATCGCCGTTGGTACAACGAGTATCGAACGGCACTCTCAGGCTTTTTTAAAACGTTAATATCTCATTAAGCCTTGAGCGATCACTTTCCTATATTATGGGCGGAGTTGTCAAGTGATTCAAAATCCTTGAATTATTCTTAGTGAGATAATCCTCGAAAAAACCGTTATGAATCAATGTTAGAGCTTCAGAATTGGAGTATTTGGCGTCGATCATCCAAAGGCGGATAACTTTAGTACGATGTCGAATTTATACAAATTCCGTTAATATTATCAGTTAATTTATTTGAAACAGCGGCAGATTCTGTGCCCGAGTCGCGATCAGTAGAAGGCATTTATTCTTACTAAGCGCTCACTGAAACGGCAGCGGAACTGATCGTTGTGATATTCCTCAGGCGGGATCATATGGCTCGAAATCTGAACCGTTAATACATCTTCAGCGCGCTTCCGTAGATCTGGTCTTTCCGATGCGAGATCATGGCACAACCAATCGGGTGTTTTTGCAATCACCTCATAAATCACACTACTTTCAAACGTAAGTTCAAGTCGCTCTATATGCCAACAAAAACACATCAGGGGGCTCCGGCGCCATATTCATTCGTTCGATCCGGTTAATTTTATGTGCCCAAGGAAACACATGACTAGATAAAATCACGCATGCCTAGAAAATAACTTCTTGCCCTCAGCTTACCAATGCCAGCATCGCTAACCAAAGCACCACCCACGCCATTACAAAGCGCGTACTCACATGTGGGAACTTCCCGTAGGCGACTTATTTTCAGTAGGCTGAACAAATGGCGCTGCTAGAGAGAATTGGTCTCCCGACCTCGTCATTTCCAAGGCAAGGGATAAATTTACAAAAGCCCTCGATTATCAAGCCTCACAGAGCCTGAGCGGTCGGCGCTTTGCCCATGACCCGCGCGACACCCAACCCTGACCCTCTGGAAACAGAAACGGAATTTGGCGAGATTAGAAAGCCCACGGATGACTAGAAAAAGCCGTAGAAGCCTAGTTTTCCGTAATTAAATCACAGATTAAACTTGTACAAAAAATGCACAAAACCTATATCTTATTATAAGCGGTTGTATTTAAATGATAATATAACTGATTATTGCCCTCCGAAGGCAGAGGTCACAGATTCGAATTCTGTCGGGTGCACCATTATTTCTGCCATTTCTTGGGTTAGGGCTGCCTGGAACACCGGAGTAACTCCGGTGTAATCGGAAAGCGATAAAATCCCCCTCAATACGGCTGCCGGATAGCTGCCTCCCGTTGGCCCATTGGCGGGCAGGGATTGTTGCATGGCGACTGCAACGGCAGGATTTCCCGGAATGCGATCATCTAAATCGGCATCGAAACCTTAATAAGGATGATAATCCCCGTAAGTGAGGGGGAGGCATCGTTCCGCCGGAACGGCTGCCTTGAGCATGAGGTCGCACTCTTCAACACAATCAACTAACTTGCATTGACGTACCCACTACGATGGTTTACGGGATGTGCGAAGATAGACCGGCTGCTTCAATGACCGGATATGATGGGAGAAAATATATGAGTTTATTCAAGACATCGAGTCACTTTTCTATAGCAATCAGTTGCCTTGCCTTGCCTGCGGCGGCACTCGCACAGACCGCTGAGGTGCCTGCGCAGGCCGAGACGCAGAACGAAGCTTCCGCGGAAGCAGGTTCTAATATGCAACTCGATGTCATCGTCGTGACGGCACAGCGCCGCGACACAAATGTGCAGGATACGTCCGCGGCAATTTCCGCTTTTTCAGCGGATAGCCTCGAAACAGCCCGCGTCCTGAGCTTCGAGGATCTTGCTGGCGAAGCGACCTCCCTGTCGTTCACCGCATTGTCTCCCCTCGATCAGGAATTCAACATCCGCGGTATCACCAACACGCGGCTTGATTCCCCGACGGCCGATCAGTCGATCGGGATATTCACCGACGACGTCTATGTCGGCCGCTCCGGCCTGTTCAATTTCGATCTCTATGATATTGGCCGTGTCGAAGTCGTTCGCGGCCCCCAGGGCGTGCTCCTGGGCCGCAATGTCGCCGGCGGTGCGATCAGCATCTACAGCGCGCGTCCGGAATCGACCTACGGAGGAAGCCTCAACGCATCCTACGGAAATTATAACGAAAAGCTGGTGAAAGGACATTTTACCGGGCCGATCAGCGATAGCGTCAACGGACGGTTCGCGTTCCAGGTGCGCAATCGTGACGGCTTCGCCCGCGATATCGCCCATGACATCGACCTCGACAATGTCGACAGCGTGCAGATGCGCGGACAGTTGCAATATCTGCCGTCAAATTCCGATTTCAGCGCGCTGCTGATCGCCGATTTTACCAAGGACAGTTCGAACGGTTTCCACTCGGTGGCCCTGGATGGGCCCGCTGCCGGCGCCGGTCCATGGAGCACGGCGCGTGCGCAGGTCGCTGCCTTGCGGCCCGAAGGCCTTTCCATCCGGGAAAGCCTGCCCGACTGGCAGACCTACAAGGGCGACGTGAATCCCACCCCGCAACAACTCGACCGCGAGGCGTGGGGACTGACGCTCAACCTGTCGAACGAGTTTGAAGGTGTTGGTACGCTAACCAGCATAACCGGCTATCGCAGCGGCAAGGCGTTCAGCCAATATGACCAGACCGGCATCGGCCCCAGCAACAATTACGGGATCGTCCTGCCTCTTCTGTTCCGGTCTCCGGTACGTGAGAGAGAGAATATCAAGCAGTTCACGCAGGAAATCCGGATGGTCTCCGAACAGGCCTATGACCAAGGGTTCGACTGGATCGTCGGCGGATATTTCCAGCACGATAAAGTCAAGAAAGACGATATTATCGCTTTCGAAATCGCAACCCCCGCGATCCCGACGCTGAACGGCCAGTCGCTTTGGGACAATGACGGGGAAAACACCTCTTATGCGATCTTCGGACAACTGGGCTATCGCTTCAGCGAGCAGTTCCGGATCGTCGGCGGCCTGCGCTGGTCACGCGACAAGAAGAGCGGAACCGTCACCGGTCTGGCGCTGGAAACGGGTGACAAGTTCACACCCAATGATCCGGTTCCGTCCGCTCCGCTTGCGGCCAATTACGTCGAAGGTGGCGGTTACACGACCGCTTACTCCAACCACTGGTCTCAATTTACGCCGCAGGTTACTGCAGAGTTCAAGCCCAACCCCGACATAATGCTCTATGCGACCTATTCGACGGGCTACAAGGGCGGCGGTTTCGAGGACGATCCGGCCAATGCTCTGGCAGCACAGAGCAGCTATGATCCGGAAACCGTGAACAGCTACGAAGTCGGCGCGAAATTCGATCTGTTCGACCGCCGTGCTCGGTTGAATGTTGCTGCATTCTCGATGCGCTACAAGAATCTGCAGGTCACACAGACGTCGCAGATCTGTCTGTGTAACATTACGGATAATGCCGCCGATGCGAAGATCCTGGGTATCGAAGCAGAAGCGCAAGTTGTCCTGTTTCCGGGCTTCAACCTGAACGGCGCACTGACCTTGCTCGACACCAAATATCTCGAGTTCACCGACTCGGTCGGCAATGTGAACGACGGCAAGTTCCTGCAACGGACCCCGGATTATCAGTTCAACGTCAGCGCGAACTACGTGACCGATCTTGGTTCATGGTCCGACGGTTTTGCGGCCAATCTCAGTTATAGCCATCAAGGCAAGATGAGCTGGAGCCCCGATGCCCTGGCCAATGAGCCTGGTTACGGAACGCTGGGCGGAAGGGTGACGCTCAGCCCGACCCGCGACCTGTCCTTCTCGATCTGGGGCCGCAACCTGACCAACAAAGTCTATCGCGCCAACGTGATTGCATTCTTCGGTGATGAAATATCGCGCTTGGGTGCACCTCGGACCTATGGTGCGGAAGTCGCTCTCAAGTTCTAGACCGGACGCTTATCTGATACATGAAAAAGCCCGCGGACATCTCGTCCGCGGGCTTCTTTTTGCCTGAAATGATCTGCGGTCAGAACCGGCTGTAGGTCAGATCATCCTTGCCCTTGCGCCCCATGATCATGCGGGGGTCCTCGGGGTTGAACAGCCCCACGCACCAGCTCTCGGAAGACGGCATGTCGTGGTTCCAGTCGAACGCCATCTTGCGGTGGGCAATGCGCCATTCGCCGTCCCGACAGGTAAATTTGTCGAAAACGCGGCCGCCGGTCAGCGTGTCCCAGTCTTCTCCGTCCTTCTTGAAGCGGGCGAAGGTCAGCAGATAAGTCTCGACCCAGGCGGTATCGCCTTCCAGCTCGACATGAATGTTACCAGCCAGATGCATCATGACATCGCCTTTCATCAGGCGCTCCATCGCGCCGTCGATATAGTCATGGGCAGGTCCGGTGTAGCTGCTGCCATGCTCCTCAATCGCGTCGTCCCAGTAGCAGCTGTGCAACAACGGACCGTCTGCGCGATCTATGGCGCGGGCATAGCGCATGATTGTATCGTGGATATCCTGTTTGGCGATTACCGTCTCGATCGTGTTTTTATACATTAGCTGCGTCCTTTGTGCAGGGCATCGGTCATCGAGCGCTTGATGGTATGGGGATCACGGGCCAGAAAAGCCCGAACCGAGACCGAATGCGGATCGGTGTCATGCTCGTCGATGCCATGTTCCACAGCCAGAATGCCGGCCTTGCCGATCGTCCGGGGCGAGCTTTTCTCCTGCCAGGTTACATGCGATGCCATGCGCGTGTCGACCGAACCGACGATCAGCGCTGAAACCTGCGTGCCCTGCGGCTCCAGTTCGGCACGAATGCAGTCCGAGGCCGCGCGCGAAGCAAATTTCGACGGGCTATATCCGCCCATATTGGGAACCGCGATAATCGCACCGGCGGACAAGACGTTGACGATTGCGCCGCCGCCATTGGCTTTCAATATCGGTGCAAAGGCCCGGCACATGGCGACAACGCCAATATAATTGGTCTCGATCTCCTGCCGCATCGCGGTCATGTCGTCCGCCCCCATCAGGGTGACATTGTTGAAGGCGCCGGCATTGTTGACCAGCAAATCGAGGTCGGTGCATTGTTCGGCGGCATTTGCAATCTGATCGGCGTTGGTTACGTCGAGCTCGATTGCAACCAGTCGATCCGGTGCCGTCTGCGCCAATTCTTCGGCATCGGCCAATTTGCGAGCCGCAATATAGACCCGCTTCGCTCCGGCATCGAGCAGCTCTTCGACGAAGCCTTTGCCAATACCGCGATTGCCGCCGGTAACCAGCGCTGTACATCCTTCAATCTTCATTCGATTTCTCCGTTTGGGTTGCCGGGCCGTCTCCGCGGAGCCAGTCGCCGTATAAAATATCGTCGGGTTTCTTGGCGCCTCTGGTCAGCTTGGACGGGTCGGGGGCGATCCCGCCACGCCCCCAGCTTTCGAGCAGCGGCATTTCGTGGTTCCAGTCCCATGCCAGGCGGCGATGGGCAATTTTCCATGCGCCGTCGCGGCGTTCGAACCGGTCAATCACCCGGGCCATGGTCAGGCTGTCAAAAGGGTCGTCGATCTGGTCGCGGCGCGAAAAGGTCAGAAAATAGCATTCTGTGTAGGCTTTCTCGCCGTCGAGCTCGATATTGATATTGGTGACAATATGGGACATCCGCGGCGCAGTCGGTAGAACCTTGCTGATCAACGCCACATATTCGCTCGCCGGTCCGTGAAATGTCCCGCCGTGATCTTCTATAGCGTCATCGTGATAGGCCGCGGCGATCAGGTCGACGTCGGCCCGATCGGCTCCCCGCGCATAGTTGACCAATATGTCATATATTTCCTCGCGGTCGAACAATTCTTCTACGGATTTTGGTCGTGCCATTCTCTTGTCTCTCCTTCATTCTGTTGAAATATTTTTCAGGCGATCGAAAAAATCGGCGAACGCCGCCTCCGCGCCGGAATGTTCCCGGCCATTTCCGATTGCTGACAGTTGCTCGACATTTTCACCGAACCAGTCCGCTGTGGCATCGGGAGCGCCACCACCGGTGCTCTCGGTGACTGCGGCGCGGCAGAAATAGTCGCCGCCCGCTATCCAGATTTCCCCGGTCCGCTGGCATTCCGGACGGCTGAGCCAGACGGCGGCGGCTGTCGCCTTGTCAGGATGGAGCACGTCCTTCATCTCCTCCCCCTGGTCGGCGGTCATATTGGTTGCGGCATAAGGCGCCAATATGTTCACCCGCACAGAAGTCCGGGCCAGCTCGTCGGCAAGCGTCCGCGCATAAGCGATCAACGCTCCCTTGGAGGCGGCATAGGATGCACGCCCTCGCACGCCATAGAGACCCGCGGAAGATGCGATGAACACAATGCGACCGGCAGGCGAGGCAATCAGATAAGGCAAGGCGGCGTCGACCAGCGCGGTATTGGCGTGAAAATTTATCTCCATCACCGCCCTGATATCGGCATCGGTCAGCGCTCCGACTTTCGCCGCAGGCCCTGTGATCCCGGCATTGAGGACCAATATATCCAGCCCGCCCCACGTCTCGACCGCATGACCGATGATAGCATCGGCTGCGCCATTGCCATCGACGGCATGATCGTCATGGCTCGCCGGGAAACCCTTTGCGGTCAGGCTGTCGGCTATCTGTTTGGCAGAGCTTGGCTGGCCATCGTGGCTGCGATTGTTGACCATCACCGCGCTGCCGTCCGCAGCCAGCCCGCGGACGAATGCCGCGCCCAGGCCTTTTCCGGCACCTGTTACCAAGGCAGTTCGCTGTTTCGTCATAGTCCCTCTCCGGCCTTTCTATCGACTAGCCGAGAAGGTATGGTAATGAAAGTTTATATTTCCGGGTGGGCCAGTTTTCAGGAAGCTGTCCGCGACACCGGGGCAGGCTCTGAATCATTCTCCGGCATCGGGCGCCGGTCGATAATCCGGTAGCTGACGTCCTGGAAAGAGATCTGTTCCTTGCATTCCGAACAGACAACTTGCGGATCCAGATTGTGGCCACATTCCTCGTGGGTCAGAAGCAGCGGAGGCCCTTCGGGCGCGACGAAATATTTGTCCCCCCATTGCATCAGCATGAGCAGCGCGTGATAATAATCCACACCCTTGCGGCGCAGGCGATATTCGTAGCGTGGAGGATTGCTGTTATACTGGCTCTGTCTGATCATTCCCATGTCGGTGAGCCACGTCAGACGCTCCGACAATATGTTGGTGGCGATCGCGGTGTCGGCACGGATATCATCAAATCGGTTCACCCCGGTATAGATGGATCGCATGATCAGGCTGCCCCAACGGTCGCCCATGATCTGCGCCGCCTGATCCATGAGCGATGTCGTATCGCCCGTACTCTCCCGGGTTTTCCGGCGGCGGCTGTATAGCGGCTTCATCCAGCCCAGACCCGGACCTTCGCTCCACGCGACCCGGGTCGGATCAATCTCTTCGCTGCAATGCCCGCAAGCCGGAACCGGGTCGAACATTTTGCCGCAGGTCTTGTGGATCAATTCCACATTGATCTTGTCCTTGACCTGCCATTTTTTTTCCCAGCGGAGGAGCATCAGCGCGGTCCAGTAGAGGTCCTGACCTTTCGTGGTCATCAGATATTCGTAGCGCGGTGGACTTTCGCAATAGAGCTTCTTTTCCATCAAGCCGCCCTTCACGAGCCGCCCCAGGCGATCGGAAAGCAGGGCTTTCAACAATCCTGTGCGGCGGCGAAATTCGTCAAATCTTTTGCCGCCCAGCCAACTGGCTTCCAAAATCAGAAGAATAGGTACGTCGCCAACCACCTCGAGCGCGCGCCATATTGAACAGGACCGAATGAGTTTCTTTTCCATACTTTGTTATAGGCGCACCTTTAGTCATTTGTCCATTCGGGCAAATGCATTCGTGCCAGCCTGGCCACTTGAAGTCTCGCGTCGGTGGTCCGGCCTAGATTTTGTGGGAACGCACGCTGTTTGCGGCGACAAAGAATAATATCGCGCCGACGACATAGCCAAAGGGGGCAACAATCGCGATCGCGTAACGGATACCCGACTCGAACGGGAAGAAATTGTCACCTATCACCGCCGTCAATGTCGGGCCTGCGCCCAGTCCGATGATGTTGATCACGAACACATAGGCTGCAGAAATAGTCGCCCGCATCCGGTTCGGGGCGAGCTGCTGGATAACCGATGGCGCAGCGCCGACAGCAACCGCCGCTGCGGTAAAGAAAATCACGAATGCGACCGACATGAGAATGGTGTTTTCAAGCAGCGGGAATGCCACCGCCCCGAATATTCCGACCACCGTTGCCCACGCACAGAATTTCAACCGCGATTCGGGCGATCCTCCGCCAAGCCTGTCCATAAGCGCGCCTCCGCCGACCATCCCGAGCAGGCCGCCAACGATCAGCAGCGATCCCGAAAGCCAGCCTGCATTCGCCAGTTCCATGCCGAAGGAACGGACCATCATGACCGGCAGCCATGAAATGGACCCGAGAACGGAGAGATTGACCATGCCGACCGCAAGAAAAATGCTCCAGAAATAGACCTTATTGTCTTTCAGGTGACGGGTAACGGCGGACATCGGCACCTGGCCGGTGAGATGCTCTTCCCCCTTGGTGATCCGTCGCACCGGCTCTGGCAGCAGCACGAAAGCAAGGGCGATAAGCAGGCCGGGCAGGCCAGCGACAAGAAATGCGACTTGCCATCCCTTGATGACGCCGAGCAACGGAACCGTAACCGTCTCTGCGTTGGCGACGGCAGCGATGACCACTGCGCCGATCATGAACGCCATGCCGGCGCCGATTGCGGAGCCCAGGCCGTAGACGCCCATGGCGAGGCCGAGCCGGCTCTTCGGGAAGCTGTCCGAGATTATAGAATAGGCGGCCGGTGACAGCACGGCCTCGCCCACACCGACGCCCATGCGGGCGAGAAAAAATTGGGAGAAATTGGTGACGGTGGCGCACAGGGCGGTCATCCCGCTCCATATGGTGATGCCAATAGCGACGACCCGCATTCTCGGTGCGCGGTCAATCCAGCGGCCAATCGGGATGCCTGCGATCGTATAGAAAAGCGCGAAGGCAAGTCCCTGCAAGAGGCTGATCTGGGTGTCCGTCAGCAGCAGGTCTTTCTTGATCGGCTCGACCAGAAGACCGATCAGCATCCGGTCTATGAACGAGAAAATATAGGCGATGAAAAGCATCGCCACGATGCCCCAGGACAGAGCCGCGCCGGGATAGGGAGGTTCACCCTCACCTATCCCGACGGCACTCGCTTCTATCGCTGCAGTAGGAGCGAGCTGCTCTGTGTCACTCACGCTGACGGATCAAAATCGGCAGTCAGGCCCAATGCCTCGATCAGCTCGGCGCGATCATAATATTCCCGCCAAACGCTCACCTTGTCGCCTTCGACTTCCAGAATGCCAACGACCGGCACCTTGCCCTTGTGGCCTTTATAGATGAACTCGTCGGTCCGCTCGATCACGACCACATCGCCGATGCGACCGATATTGTGGATATGAAGAGTGATTTCCTCAATGCCTTCTCCAAGGCCGATGATCCGCTCGCGGATCGGCTCGCGGCCGACGATCGGATCAAGCATCATCGAGTGCAACACGCCATCTTCGGTGAACAGATCGCCGACCTTGCTCCATTGCTTTTCGTTCCATGCGGTAATCATTTCCTGAACAACGGCGATTTTGGGGTCCTGTTGCATGGCGGCCTGATCCTTGTTCATCTCATGGTGGGAATCTTCAGAGGTGGCGCCGTCTGGCGCGGTGTCTGCAGCGCTGGCCGGCGACACGGCAAGAGGTGACAATCCCATCAAAACGGGCAAAAATATCTTGCGAAACTTCATAAAATCCTCCAGTAGGTATTGTTATAAAAGTGAGGCCTGCGATATTCGAAAGATCGAGTCAAGGAAATAGTCAGACGAATCGCTGTTGCGCAATTAGGGCGCGAGAGACGCCGGAAATGGAAATGTTATAAACGGGAATGATGATGAAAGTAGACAAGCTGCCTCCGATTAAATCGACCTTGCAACCCAGCAATCACCCCTATCTCAATGGTGCGTGGACGCCGCTGATGGAGGAAGTCGATGCAACCGATCTGGAGGTTATCGAGGGCGCCATTCCCGACGACATTGACGGCATCTATCTGCGCAATACCGAAAACCAGATTCACCAGCCCCTGGGTCGCCATCATCCGTTTGACGGCGACGGGATGATCCACCAGATCAGCTTCCAGAACGGCAAGGCGAATTACCGCAACCGGTTCGTCAAGACGCGCTGTTTCGACGCCGAGCAGTCAGCGGAACAGTCACTCTGGGGCGGCCTGATGGATGGCCCGGGCACTTCACTGAGGCCGGGGTTCGGCGCGCACGGATCGTTGAAGGACAGTTCCAGCACCGATATCGTGGTTCATGCCGGCAAGGCCATTTCGACTTTCTACCAGTGCGGCGAAGGCTATGTACTCAATCCCGAGACACTGGAGCCGGAAGGGCTGGCCCCCTGGGTGCCGATCGACGGCATTTCCGCGCATCCGCGCGTTGATGAAAATACCGGCGAAATGATGTTTTTCAACTATTCGAAATTTGCGCCCTATATGCATTATGGCGTGGTCGACAAGGATCACAAGCTGGTACATTATGTGCCGATCGAACTGCCCGGTCCGCGCTTGCCCCATGATATGACGTTCAGCGAGAACTGGTCGATTTTGAATGATTTGCCCGTCTTCTGGGATGAAGAACTGCTCAAGCGCGACATTCATGCGGTGCGTTTTCACAAAGACATGCCTTCGCGCTTTGCGCTGATCCCGCGTCATGGCGATCCATCCGAAATACGCTGGTTCGAGGCGACACCGACCTATGTGCTGCACTGGCTCAATGCCTATGAAGAGGGCGATGAAGTCATCATGGACGGCTATTTTCAGGAAGACCCTTCGCCGCCGCCGATTGCCGAAGCGGGTGAGCACGGGCATCTGATGGCCTATCTCGACGAGCATAGTTTCAAATCGCGGCTCCATCGCTGGCGCTTCAACCTGAAAGACGGCACGACCACCGAGGAACGGCTGGACGACCGGATTGTCGAATTTGGCATGATCAACCAGCAATATTCGGGTCGCAAATATCGTTATGTCTATTCAACCTTTGCCAAGCCCGGATGGTTTCTATTCTGCGGGTTCATCAAACATGATCTGGAGACCGGCGAAAGCGAAACAGTCACTCTGGACGACGGGCGTTATGCTTCGGAAGCGCCATTTGCTCCGCGGGTCAATTCGCAGTCGGAGGATGACGGCTATCTGGTGAGTTTCATTATGGACGAGAATAGCGGCACGTCTGAATGTATTCTGATCGATGCAAAAAATTTCGAGGCCGGCCCGGTGTGCCGGATAAAATTGCCGCACAAGATCTGCAGTGGAACCCACTCAACCTGGGTGTCGCGCGACAAGCTCTAGGCCCGGAACCCGTTAAATGCGCATAGCGTATTTAACGGGTCCCCGGCATCTCTTCAGTCCAGCTTTGCAATCACGATGTCGCGCAATTCATCGCGCATGACCTTGTTCATCGCGTTGCGGGGCAACTGGTCTACGGTCACCAGCATTTCAGGATGCTTGAAGATCGCGATTTGCTGCTCGCCCAGCCAGGCGGTCAAATCTGACAGGCCGATTTCCTCGCCTTCATTGGCGGCTACTGCCACTGCGACCCGCTCCCCCAGCTTGTCATCGGCGATCCCGACCGTCGCCGCTTCGCGTATCTTCGGGTGCCCGACAATCAGATCATCCAGCTCTGCAGGGGAGATATTGACCCCGCCGCGAACGATGATTTCCTTGGAGCGGCCGACGAACCGGTAATAGCGCGACAGCGCGCCCTCTCCCGCAATTTCGAAAAGATCGCCGGTGGCAAAATAGCCGTCCTCGTCAAAGGCAGATTGGTTGAGTTCGGGTGACCGCCAGTATCCGCTGAATATCGTGCCCCCGGCAAGGCGCATCTCGCCGACCTGACCCGCCTCGGTGATTTCCGCGCCTGTCGCCGGGTCGACCAACCGTGTCTGCATGACTTCCGCCACCCGCCCCGGCCATTCAACGCCCTTTGCGCCGAGACGCGGAAAAAATCGCGCACGCTCGCTGGGATCCGGGACAAAAGCGGGACTGGAAAAGAGCGACGAGCCCTCGTTCGATCCGAATATATTGGTGATCTCGATATCGTGGACATTCTTCCACGTTTCGATCAGCCAGGGTGACAAAGGCGCGGAGCCCGACCCGACCGCCCGGAGCGACCCGATATCGAATGTCTCCAGCAGCGCGGGATTCTTGAGCAAGGCACCGAGAACGGCGGGCGGCGCGATCGTGTAGCTGACTTTCTCGGCCGCGATCTGGTTGAGAAAAATAGCGATATCGAAAGGATGATGCAGAACCAGCTTGGTTTGCAACTGCAGCCACGGCAGCACCAGGCCACCGATCGAGCCGATATTGACCAGCGGGAAGGGGTTGAGCAGCACGTCGCTCTCGACCATCCCGGCAGCATCGACGATCACGTCGGCGTTGAGCACCCAGTGGCAATGGTTACGCGGCACCCCTTTGGGCCGTGACTCGGTTCCGGAGGTCCAGCAGATGGTCAGGATTTCGGCAGCGTCGACCGGATTATTCTCGCGATAATGCCCGACGGTTCCAATGTCGGCAGAGGCCAGATCAAGCGCGCTTTCACCGGTTCCGTTCAGGATCACCAGCTGGACGTCGGCAAGTTCATCAGTGAGGCTATGACCCAGGCTGTCATGATCAAAGCCACCGAATTGCGGAATGGTTACAAAGGCCGCCGGCTCGATCTTTTCAATGATATAGCGTATTTCATGCTCGCGATATTGCATCACCACCGGACTGATGATGAGACCGATCCGGGCGGCGGCGAGAAATATTATCACCGCATCCACCGTGTTCGGCAATTGCACGACCAGCCGGTCATCCTTTTCCAGACCCCGCGCGAGCAACGCCGCTGCGGTCCGGTCGACTTCGGTTCCCAGATCAGCCCAGCTGAGCGAGCGAGGCATGACGCCGTCCAGTGATTCGCGATTGAGGGGGTCGACCAAAGCCATGCTCGCCGGATGGGAGGAAATTGCATCCTGCAACATATCGTCAACCGTTCGGGTGCCCCACCAGCCCTTGGCGCGATTATCTTCGGTTTGGCTGTCTGGCGTCAAAAACATCGCGACCTTCTCCCATCTCAAAATTGGTTTCACTGTCCAATTGACGGTGACCTTATTAGCTTGCATAAAGATACCAACAGATAAGTGCAACATTTCCGGGAACAGAATCGATGAAAACAGGCAAAGCGATCCAGGTCATCCAGTGGGCGAGCGGATCGATGGGCCGCACGGCAATGCGAATGGTAATGGATCATCCTGACATGGAACTGGTCGGAGCGCTGGTTTACTCTGGCAGAAAACGGGGCCTCGACGTCGGCGATATTGCAAGGCGCGCGCCGACCGGCGTCCTTGCCACCGACGATGTGGACGCGATTATCGATAGCAATGCAGATGTCGTGATCCACATGCCGCGGATCACTTTGCCTTATGAAGCGCTGGTCCCCGATGTCATCCGCCTGCTCGAATCCGGCAAGAATGTTATTTCCACCGCTGGCTTCCACTGGCCGGAGGCGCATGGCGAAAGCTACGCTGGCCCGCTCCGCGCTGCCGCGATCAAGGGCAATGCAACGCTCGCGGGCGTAGGGGTAAACCCCGGCATGGTGGCGGAACGGCTGGTGATGACCGCCAGCGCCATGTCGGTGGATTTGGACAGGGTCGAGATTTTCGAAACGGTCGATGCGTCGGCAATGACGAGCCCGGAATTTGTCTTCGGCCTGATGGGCCTGGGCTCCGATCCCGCGGAAAAGGATATCCGCCAGGGTCCGCTCAGCGGGCTCTATGGCGCATTATTTTCCGAAGTCCTGTATTTCTGCGCCAATCATCTGGGCAGTAGAATCTCGGCAATCGAGCCGGACCATCAACTGACGATAGCGCCGCACGATATCGAGGTTGCGGCCGGGACCATTGCCAAGGGCACGGTTGCCGCCACCGAGTGGCGCTGGACCGCACGTCTCGAAAACGGCACGGACCTGTTGTTGTCGATCATCTGGACAGCGGATCGCAGTCTGCACGACAGCGAACGACAAGGACACTGGATCATGAATATCAAGGGCCGCCCAGACATCAGGATGACGCTCGATATTTCCGAATCCGATCCTTCGAAGCCCCCGTCGCGCGCGCTCACAGATGCAGTCTGCGCAGTTGCCATCAACGCCATTCCCGAAGTCATCGCTGCGCCGGCCGGTCTGTTCGCATTCCAGCCGCCTTCGATTTCCCTGCAACGACAGAAAGTTTGATCATGGATATATTCATCGGCGACTGTGTCCGCTCGGTACGCGGCAAAGCGCGACCGGACGGCGGCCTTGCGGAGCAGACGCCTTATGGTCTGGTCGGTGCGCTGATAGACGCGGTCGAACAACGCGGAGCAATCAGGCGGTCCGATGTCGACCGGCTCACGCTGGGCTGTGTCGGCCAGGTCGGCGCGCAGGGCGGCCATATCGCGCTCACCACGAAAATAGCGTCCGGACTGCCCGAAACGAGCAGCGCCCATACGATCAACAATTTCTGCGCATCCGGTCTCACCGCTATCGGCCAGGCGGTTGCCGCGGTGTCAGCCGGCCAGAGCGAGCTCGCATTGGCGGGCGGCGTGGAAATGCTGTCGCAAGTGCCCTTCATGGCGGACCGGGCGGATTATTATAGCGACCAGAGCTTTGAACCGGCGGATCGCTATATTCCGGTCGCGCTTGCGGCAGATTTGCTGGCGATGGAACAGGATGTTACCCGCGAGGAAATGGATAGCCTGAGCTATCTGTCACAATCGCGCGCGGCCAACGCGGAAAATGACGCGGCCTTGCTGGCCTCCCGCATCACGATCGCCAATCTCGACCATGATGAAGCCGTCCGGGTGACGAGCCCGGAAAAACTGGCTGCCATGCCACCGGCTTTTGGCGGATTGGCAGAACAATATGCACATGCGCTAAGCGGCCGGACACTGGATCCCCGGATGTCGGTCGCCAACGCTCCGCCGATGACGGATGGGGCGGGTCTCGCCGCTATCGGCGGCGCAAAGTCATTTCTGTCCCCGCGTGCCCGGGTCGTTGCATTTGCAGAAGCAGGGGCTGATGCACGGCAATCTTTGACCGCAGGGTTTGCCGCCATGGACAAGGTGCTGGAGCAAGCCGGACTGTCCCTCGACCAGATGGACCGGATCGAATTCATGGAGGCTTTCGCCGTTCCTTACGCCTTGTTCCGCCGCAACTATCAACCGGACATGGACAAAGTGAACGTCAGCGGCGGCCATATTGCCAAGGGCCACCCGATGGGCGCGACTGGCGCGATATTATTATCCACTTTGCTCGACGCCCTGGATGCAGCAGATGGCAAATATGGACTGGTTGTAGCCTCCGGCGCACAAGGTGTCGGCGCGGCGATGATTGTGGAGAGACGGTCATGACGAACCCCTTGCTTTCCCGTCTGCGTCTGCCGGTGGTTGTCGCTCCGATGTTTCTTGTATCAGGCCCGGAAATGGTCATCTCCGCAGCGCGATCCGGACTGGTCGGGGCCTTCCCCACACCCAATTGCCGCACTGCGCAGCAGCTCGACGAGTGGATGACACAGATCGTGGCGGAGACGAGGGACAGTGACGGCCTGTGGGCGGCGAACCTCGTTACCCATAGCACCAATGACCGCCTGGCAGATGACCTTGCGCTGGTGGCCAAGCACAAGCCGCCGATCGTGATTACCGCCCTGGGCAGCCCGGCACCCGCCATTTCGGTGGTACATGACTATGGCGGGATCGTCCTGGCAGATATCGTGACGATCGCTCTGGGAAGGAAAGCCGCCGCCGCAGGCGCGGATGGCCTGGTGGCGGTATCTTCGGGCGCCGGGGGCCATACCGGGCAATTGTCACCCTTTGCCTTTGTCTCCGCAATCCGGGAATTCTTCGATGGCATTGTCTGCGTGGGCGGCGGAATATCCGACGGAGCGGGCGTCGCCGGCGCGGTCGCTGCCGGAGCCGACCTGGTCTATATGGGCACGCGCTTTCTCGCCGCAGAAGAGAGCATGGCGGTTGATGACTACAAGGACATGGTGGTCAGCAGCGACGCCACCGATCTGATCGTCAGCGCCGGCGTGACCGGCACACCGGCGTCCTGGCTCATTCCGTCCCTGCTTGCCAATGGCTATGATCTGGATGACCTGACCAAGCCCGCTACCCGCAACTATGGTGGCGACGATGTCGGTACCCGCTGGAAGGACCTGTGGGCCGCGGGACAGGGTATCCAGGCCGTCAAGGGCCGGGAACCCGTCGCGGCAATAGGCGATCAACTGGAAGCCGAATTTCGCTCCGCCAAAGCGCGGCTGGCCGCTATCGGGAGATAGCGATCAGCTGCTTTTGGGCGGCATCGGAACAAAGCCGGACGTGCGCCGCACATAATCGGCATAGCCTTCTCTTGTCTTGTGCAGCCGGTTTTCTACCGTCGGCGCGCCGGACCATTTCATCAACGTCCAGGTCAGCAGAGCGGGGCCGAAGAAGGACCATATTCCGGCAGGCGTTTCGGCTGCGATCAGGAACAAGCCCCACCAGACACAGGCGTCGCCGAAATAATTGGGGTGGCGGGTGTAGCGCCACAGACCATATTGCATGACCTTTCCGGCATTATCCGGGTTCTTCTTGAATTTCGTGAGCTGCCAGTCGCTGACCGTTTCGAAGATAATCCCGACAATGGCGAGCACAGCGCCGACCATCGCAAGCATGCCGAGCGCGACCGGTGGCCCGGCCTGCCCGAGCTGGACCGGCAGGCAGACGATGAACAGCATTGGTGCCTGCGGGGCGATGACGAGCCGAGCGGTTGCGTGGCCAAAGCCCCAGCCCTTGTTCGCCTTGGCCTTGCCGACCATGGCTTCGTAGCGACGATCCGGCCCATGATCGCGCCAGCGCCACAACATATAGCCGCCGAGCCGGATGCCCCAGACAGCGCACAGGCCGAGCAACAGATATTTGCGATCGTCCGACGCGCTGCCAAGAAAGAAGCTGCTGATCGCCAGCGCCACCATTCCCAGAGCCCAGACGCTGTCTATCGGCGTGACGTCGCGGGTTTTCTGGAACACCAGCCACAGGACAAAAAACAGCGTAAGCAGGATTGCGGCGTTCATCGCCAACATAGTAACCAAATTCATGATGATTCCTTATTTGCTCGGGTCGACGCAAAATATCGATGCGGGCGGTGTGTCGGCGTAGAGCTGCTCGACAATGTCTCCGCGGTTTTCGATCACGGCGCGCCGGTTGATACTGCCCTTGTCGGACACTTCCTGGGCCGAGGGATCAGGCGCTGTCGCGAGCAGGGCGAAGCGCTGGATGGTCGCCGACTTGCCGCTGCGATTGGCGTTGAAGGCCTTCAGTTTTTCGGCAATCCGCGGTCCGGCGTCGGCATCTGCCCTGGGGCCGGGCCAGGCCAACATCGTCAGATAGGGCCGGTTGGCGTCGCACAGGACCAGATCCATGATGTCGGGAGAAAGCGCCTTCAGCAAGCTGTCACGCAGTTCTCCGCCATAGACCCATGTCCCGTTGGACAATTTGAATTCTTCCGCCAGGCGGCCGGCAAAGGCCAGACCTTCCTCGAGATTGTCGGGGTTGACCAGGCGCGCCAGATCACCGGTCTTGTAAAAGCCCTGCTCGTCAAAAACCGCTGCATTTTTCTCCGGCTCGTTGAGATAGCCATTCATCAGATTCCGGCCGCGCAGACGGACTTCATAACGGCCATCTGTCGGTACCAGCTTCACCGTGACGTCGGGGCACGGCAGGCCGATACCCACTGTCTCGGTCGGGAAATGGATGGTCAGGCAACCCGAGACGGTTTCGGTCATGCCATAGCCGGTGGTCATATGGATCCGGTGACCGGTCTCCGCGACCGCCATTTCCTGCAGCCGGTCATAGACATTTTGCGGCAGACCCGCTCCGCCATAGAGCATCAGTCGCATTTTCCTGAAGAAGCTCGCACGCAATTCCAAATCATCTTCCATCGCCGCGACGAGCATTGCATAGCCCGATGGCACATTGTTGAAATAGCAGACGGAGATTTCGCGCAAATTGCGGATCGATGTGTCGAACAGTCCGGGCGCTGGCTTCCCCGCGTCGATATAGAGCGTGCCGCCTTCGACCAGGCAGGAGCGCAGCACCGAGGCGCCGGCCGCGTGGTGCCAGGGCAGCCAGTCCAGCATGACATCATCCCACCCTGCCGCCTTGCCGATCGCGGCAATTGTCTGGGCGGTATTGGCGGCCAGGGCCGTCATGCTGAGCTGGACCACTTTGGGCAGGCCGGTGGAACCCGATGTCATCATATAGCTGGCGACATCGTCCGGATCGATCCGGTTGATCGATTCCTGCACCGCGTTTGTTGCGGCAATGTCGTAAATTTCGTGAACAGCCGTGGCTGGCCGCGAAAACAGCTGCGGCTTGTCGGTCAGTATCGCAACGTCATCCGCCAGGACCGACTCTATCGCTTTGACGAACGGCGCTGTCGCCGGTGCAAAAACACATGCAGGATTGGTCATCCTTGCGACATGCGACAGCCGCGCATAGTCGGTTGCCAGAGCAAAGGCCGGGCTGACCGGCGTATGGATGACCCGGGCTGCATAGCATGCGAATTTGACGATCGCCGAATCTATCGAATTTTCCGCCAGTACCAGAACGGCGCGTCCCGCAGGCACATTTTCGATCAGCCAGTTGGCGAGCGATGCGATCCGCTGGCCGAGCGTGATATAATAGACGACTTCCCAATCATCCTCTCCGTCGCGCTGCGCGAGAGCGATTGTGCCGGCATTTTTTTCCACACTCTGGAAAACGGCGCGCGCGACATTGGTCTCGCGCTCAGGCATCGGTATGTTTGATTTGAAGATTATGGTGCCGTCGTCCTGCCGGTCCACATCCAGATCAACGGGCATGAATTCGGCGTCGCGAAACGGCGCGGTTCGGAAATCGGTCATGATTTTTTTACCTACCGGGCTGGCCGGGCGATGAGCTCTTTGACCTGTTCAGGATAGGGATTGCCCGCTTTCATGTGACTCATGACACCCGAGTCCACATAATCGCGCCAGCCGCTGATCTTGTCTCCGGAATATTCGATGACGCCGGCATAAGGCGCAGCGACGGCGACACCGTCTTTGGTGACATATTCGTCGACGCCTTCGACAAACAGGCGATCGGCTGTCTCGGCTGTCTCGAAAATGCGCCATTTGACTTCGCCGATCGCGCCGCCAAAGCGTTCGAGAAAGGCGCGGGCTTCGTCCTTGCCCCTGACCGGCGGTGCGATCGCGGCGGCATAATGCCAGACGATATCATCGCTCATCGCGTCGATCACCGCGTCGATATCCTTGTTTTTCCAGAATTCGATTACGGTCTTGAACTGTTCAAATCGGCTCGACATGTCACTCTCTCCAGATATTTTGATTTTTTTTGAGCAGGCGGCGACGGCCGCGCCCGCTGTCATGATGATAAGCTCGCGCCTGCCGATCATGCGGCTTCGCGCTCTACGATAAAGCTGACGGTGGTGGTCGTGGAGCCGCCGATATTCAGCGTCTGCGCACGACGCGCACCTTCGACCTGACAATCGCCGGCCTTGTCGGTAACCTGGTTGGCGGCGTCGAGAACCATGCGAACCCCGGTCGCGCCAACCGGATGGCCGAGACCGATGAGGCCGCCGGACGGGTTAACCGGAATCCGGCCGCCCATTTCGATGCTGCCCTCCTCGATCGCCTTCCATGACTCGCCGGCTTCGGTGATTCCGAGATGATCGATCGCCATATATTCGGTGGTCGCAAAACAATCGTGCGTTTCGACCATGTCGATGGCGTCGATGCCCTCTATCCCGGCGCGGGCGCGGGCGTCGTCCACCGCCCGTTTGACCTGCGGAAAAACATACGGCCCGTCGGCGCTGTTGCGGATTTTCTGCTTGTAGGAAATCGGTGCGGAACGGTGGCCCCAGCCAGAAATGCGCGGAAGGCTTTCCAGGGCTACGCCGTGCTCGTCGGCATATTGCCGGGCCCGTTTTTCCGAAGCGAGAAACAGGACGGCAGCGCCATCGGTAACCTGCCCGCAATCCATCTTGCGGGTGCGGCCTTCGATGACAGGATTGGCTTCGTCATCGGCGGTAAAGCTTTTGTCGGTGAAGGCCCAGTCGCGTGTCTGGGCGTTGGGATTGCGCCTGGCGTTGCCGAAGTTGATCTCGGATATCCGCATCAGATGCTCATATTTCAGACCATAGCGTTCGTCATATTCCTCGGCCAGGTCCGAAAAGGATCGCGGCCAGACATATTCTGCATCCTGATATTCCTGTCCGCGCCACGCAGCGGCGCCCAGATGACCGGCAGCGACACGCCCGGGAACATTGCGCATCTGCTCGAGCCCGAGAACACAGGCCAGATCATAGCGACCGGCTTCGATCTCCGACATGGCAGCGAGGATGGCGACACTGCCGGACGCACAGGCCGCTTCATGCCGCGCCGTCGGAAGGCCATCAAGCGCCGGATGCGCCTGCCCGAAAAAGCCGCCGAGCAGCCCCTGTCCGGCAAACAGCTCCGCAACAAAATTGCCAACATGACCGGTTTCAATATCTTCTGCATCAAGCTCGGCTTGCGCGAGACCCCTGTGAAGCGTGTCAGCAAAGACCGAGGCGATATCCTCGCCCTGACGTTCCCAATTCCGGGCAAAGTCCGTCTGGCAGCCACCCAAGATATAAACCATGTCATTCTCCTCGTTAGAGGGTATTGTTATACAAGTTACAGGATATTGCAATAGACGTTCATCGGCTTTGACCGCTGAAGAGCAATTAAACTTCGCTTTGGTAAGATGATATTTTATCGACGCGTGTGGCTATGGGCTACCCGAGGAAAGGTTCGCTTCTCCCGGCGAACTGCCTGAAAGCAGCCTGTCGGCAAAGGGCTCAGCTTCAGCCATCGAATATAGTAGCGCAGATCACCGCGAGCGGACTTCATCTTCGATGTCCGACAATATCTTTCCGTCAGCCAGTTTCGCAAAATCCATGGGATTGCGATTTTCGATGACTTTCGCAAATTCCGCTTTGCCCTTCTCGGACAACAGGCTGCCCAGACTGAGTGTGAAAATGCGGGTCGATAAGACGGAATTGTCAACATCGGGACGCGTAATCAACTCGACCTGGCCGGTTATATATAAATGGGCCAATCCATAGGCTGACGACTGCAGGACGGTGTGGGCAATTTCGAGGTCGGTTTCCGCCAGAAGTCCATTCTCGATGCAATCCTGCAGCAGATCGGTGATGCGCTTGATGGAGCGGCTGCGCTCTTCGAGATAGGTCGAGGATGCCAATATTTCGTTGGTTTCGAGATTCTTGATCAGCAGGAAATAGCCGGACCGCGTTATTGAAAAAAGCGTATAGGCTTCCAGAATGGCCAGAATGTCGGCCAATGGCGTGCCGCCGGTCGTCTTGATGGCATGCTCCCGCAATTCTCTTTGCAGCTGGTACCCTCGAACCGCGGTTTCGACCAACAGGGCGTCCTTGTTTTCGAAATGCCGGTAAATGGCAGGCTGGGACGTGCCTACCAGCTTTGCGACTTCCTTGAGCTGGAAGGCCAGACTTCGCTTTTCCTCGATCAATCTGGCCACCGAATCGATGATCGCATTGCGCAAGTCGCCATGGTGGTAACGCATTTTTTTCAGAGGCTTATCGGTTTTTTTGGGATGGCGTTCCATGGTGAAGCTCTATCTACGAAGGCCCAAAAAGCTGTGAGCGATTGTCAGGACTTGACATCCTAATGTTAATCGAGATAACAATCCAATGTTAATTAAATTAACATAGCTTCAATAGGATCATTTGTTTCCTTCGGGCACATTTGATCGGAATAGGGGGAAGTCATGAAATTGGGATTGCTTTTGACCACAGCTGCGCTGGCGCTTGCCGCAACGAGCACCGAGGTGCGCGCGCAAACGGCGAGCGGCGTTGCTGAAGATTCGTCCAACACAATCGTGGTTACGGCGCGCAAGCGCGAAGAGCGCGCGATCGATGCTCCGTTGTCCGTGCAGGTCTTCTCGGCCGTCTCGCTGGAGCGCGACCGTGTCGATAATGTCGAGGATCTTGTCGGGCGGACACCCAATCTGTCGCTCAGTTCCAACGTGCTTTCGCCGGGCAATGATTTCCTCAATATTGCGATCCGCGGGGTCGGCGCGCAAGGCGCCGGGGTGCCGGCGGTCGGAACCTTTGTCGATGGAGCCTTCGTGCCATCCCTGTCTTTCGACATCGGCTTCATGGATGTGGAGAGGGTGGAAGTCTTGCGCGGGCCCCAAGGCACCTTGTTCGGTCGCAATACCCAAGGCGGTGCCCTGAACATCGTGCTTCGCCGCCCGGATGAAGAGACGCGCGGACGTCTGGCGCTGACCTTCGACGAATTTGAATCGGCGCGCGCGCAGGCTGCGCTGTCTGGCCAGATATCGGACAATTTCTTTGGTTCGATTGCGGCGGATGTCTCCACCACCAACGGCTATCTTCGCAACAATGTGGTGGCCAATGCCGCGGGGGCCAACGGACAGGGCCGCACGGTATCGGCAAATGCCAGTGACAGATATTCCGGCCGTCTGGCCTTGCGCTACAATCCCGACAACGGTCTGGACATCAATCTGGCGATTGACGGATCTCGCAAAAGCGGCCTCGATGGCTATCCCGGCGTCCCGCGCGGCAGCGAAGACTATATCGTGCGCAGCGATTTTCAGATTGACGGAACGACCGAGAATATCGGTGGCGCGCTGACAATCGAGAATGATTTTGGCGATGTCGCGCTAACGCTGATCAGCGCTTTCCGAGACATTTCCACCGAACTGCCGTTTGATTTTGACGGTTCGCCGGAGCGCGGCCCCAATCTGCAGGATATCCAGAGCGAACAGACGCTCTTATCGCAGGAAGTTCGCCTCGACGGCGGATTTGGAGACAGGCTGAGCTGGCTGGTCGGTGCCTATGCCTTTCGCGAAGACTCGCTGACCGACAGATCGGTCCAGCTGCTGGACATTGATGCCTTTCCCGGAGGGTTGACGGTCGATGCCCAGCGCCAGGATTTGACGCGCGACGGCTTTGCGCTTTTCGCAGATCTGCAATGGCGGCCGGTCGACTGGCTCGAAATCGGAGGCGGGCTGCGCTATGCCCGCGAGTCCGTTGATTCCGATGTGGTTCTGGATTTTGCCCTGCCCGGCATCGTAGCGATCAGCGAAACGGGAAGCGGGTCGTTGACCGATTCCAATATCTCGCCGACCGTATCCATAAGAGCCAATCTTACCGACAATCTGGCTGCCTATGCGCGCTATGCTCGCGGCTTTAAGGCGGGGGGATTCCCGCTC
>TARA_R110001599_G_scaffold81526_2_pt1 | contig 24215 bp, 17 predicted proteins | sample TARA_R110001599 | Tara Oceans TARA_R110001599 (sample SAMEA4398360) | marine metagenome | biome: Polar Biome; feature: [MES] marine water layer (ENVO:01000295) within the mesopelagic zone...; material: water (ENVO:00002006), including particulate matter (ENVO:01000060) such as......
CGATATTGATGGAGTCAAAGATGGAGGAGAACCTGGAATTCAAAACGTAACGGTTTATCTCTACCTTGATAAAAACAATAATGGTCAGGTGGACCCTGAAGATACTCGGATACAATCCACAATAACCGATATTAACGGTAATTACACTTTTTTCTACGCAACTACGGGAACCCTACTTGCCAGCACCGAATTCGTTTCATATCCATCGGGCTATACACTCACTACTGATAATGTAGAAATCATAGTCTTTTCTGACAATGTAAATTTTGGAGAATCTGATAGTAACAATAACTTCGGTTTGGCTACAGGAATTGATTGTGATGGAGATGGCTTAAGTGATATTCAAGAAGGAACTGGCGATGCAGATGGGGATGGTGTGCCTAATGAATGCGACCTTGACTCTGATAATGACGGAATATTAGATAGTGTTGAAGGGCCAAGTGATTTTGATGGAGACGGTATTCCAAACTATCTCGATCGTGATTCTGATGATGACGGTATTCCTGATGCGATTGAAGCCAACCGAGGAATAGTTCCAGCAGAATATGTTTCCTCTCAAGGCAATATGTCGGGAACGGATTCAGACGGGAACGGAATAATTGACTCACGAGAAACTTTCGCGGGTAGCGGTATTATGGTGGCTGCAAATCCAGATTCGGACAACGATGGTAAGAAAGACTACCTAGATTTAGATTCTGATAACGATGGTATTTTAGACCTTAGAGAAGCTGGTGGAACAAGTGATATTGATGGAGATGGACAGTTCGACAATATTACTGATGTAAATAATAACGGTTATGCCGATGCACTAGAAAGTAGCCCATTGGCAATACCTAATACAGATAGCGCATACGAAATAGCCAATGGCCTACCATTAAAACCCAACTATATCGATATAGATTCTGATGCGGACGGGATCGATGATACCAGAGAAGGTTATAGCACTACAGGCTATAGGTTCCCTCAAATCATTGTAGATGTAGATCAAGACGGGATTATTGATTTCTGGGATGTGTCAAATGGGGAATCTCCTATTATTCCATTTGACAGAGATTCTGATGGTATACCAGATTATATTGACATTAACTCTGATAATGACACTGAATCGGATTTTATTGAAGGAAACGATGCCGACTTTAACGGAGTGGCCGATGTAGCCAATTCGGGTTTAGATGCCAACGGAAATGGGCTCGATGATGCTTTTGACAGCGGCTGTGTAACCGGTACAACCACCTCTTTTATAGCCGCCCAGTGGGCAGAACAAAACAATTCGAGTGGGGCTGTTGATATTTCAGTTAGTTCTGATATTGAGATGGTCAATGATGGCGGCACAAATCAAACAGTAGGTTTCCGTTTTACGAATGTCTCAATTGCTCAAGGAGCAACTATTGGAAACGCTTATGTACAATTTCAGGCAGATGAAACTTCGACAGGCACAGTAAACATTACTATAAAAGGTCAACTCAGCACTAACGCACCTGTTTTTACCACTACAAACTCATCTATTTCGGGGCGTACAAAAACCGTGGCTTCAAAAACCTGGAGCCCAGCTACCTGGACAACAGTAGGTGATGCAGGCGCAGCCCAAAGAACCGTAGATGTTGCGCCTATCATTCAAGAAATAGTAAACCAAGGTGGCTGGGCGAGTGGGAATTCCATAGTACTTATCTTCACAGGTCCTTCAGGAACTCGAACTGCAGAAGTTAACCCAAGCCTTTCGATTCAAGTGGCCACTGGTCCGAGTTCAGTTTGTAGCTCTAATGTAAGCCTACCCGATGAGGATTCGAACGGAGAATATGACTTTAGAGAAACCGCATCACTAGATTCAGATTTTGACGGAATCCCAGATGTAGATGATATCGATGATGACAATGACGGCATTCTAGATGTGAATGAAGGTTGTGCTGATGTAACGGTCGCTACAGGTAATGCTACAGCAGCAAGCCAAGTACTGGCCCAAGTGCAAAACCCAGAGCTTGCCATAGATGGCGCCAATGGAACTGTAGCATTATTAAAATCCGATGGCGCTACGATGGGTGTTACCCTAAGAGGTGGAGCAATAGTGCCTAATGGTGTAAATATTACGATTAGGTCTCGAAAAAGAGATGCTTCGGCCCTTGATAGAATGATTGTTAGCGAATCTGTTAACGGTGTAGATTTCGTTAACCCAGTAACCTATAGTTTTGCTGCAAAAGACGCTTACGAAAATAAGATTTACACCTTAACTACTAATGCAACCCACATAAGAGTGGTATCTCTCAGAGATAGAAAGGACATTGAAGTTGACAATATATCCTATGCAGGTTTTACTGCGAATATCTGTAAAGACAGTGATGGTGATGGAATCGTTGATAGACTAGACCTAGACTCGGACAACGATGGTATACCCGATATCATAGAAGCTGGAGGGGTAGATTTAGATAACAACGGAAGGGTAGATAATTTTGTAGATACCGATGGTGATGGATGGGCCAATACTTTTGATAGTGATAATGGCGGAACAGCCTTACCAGATCGAGATTCGGATAATGACGGGGTTAGAAATTACCTTGATTTAGATTCCGATAACGATGGTATCCCAGATATCATCGAAGCTGGAGGTGTGGATTCGGATAAAAATGGAAGGGTAGATAATTTTGTAGATACCGATAAAGATGGATGGGCCAACACTTTTGATAAAGACAATGGTGGAAATGCGCTTGCCGATAATGATACGGATGGGGACGGCTTTAAAAACCGAATTGATATTGATAGTGACGGGGACGGAATTGTAGATTTAATCGAATCACAAGCCACTACAGGTACACCAAGAATTCCATCGGGCACAGATACCGATGGAGATGGACTCGATAATAATTTTGACTCTGATAACGGAGGTACGACTACCACCCCAGTAGATACCGATGGGGATACAACTCCTGATTATTTAGACACTAATTCGGACAATGACAGTTTCCCAGATGCCTTAGAGGGTTGGGACACTGATAATGACCGTATTGCCAATACGGTGCCTTCCGGTTTAGATACTGACGGGGATGGTTTAGATAATGCCTATGATCTTATTGTTGGGCCGAATAAAACAACCAACGTTTATAACAATCAAAATGCGCTTAATTTCCCGAAAGTATCAACCGCTGGAATGGGTACCGACCGTGATTGGAGACAAGTGAACCTTACCGACACCGACCGAGACGGAATACCTGATGTCAATGATATTGATGACGATAATGATGGAATATTGGATGTTAATGAAGGCTGTACCGACACCCCAGTTGCTGGAGCCAATGCTTCTGCGGCATCTCAAATTGTAGCAAGGGTCGAAGACCCTGCGAATGGTATCAATGGCGTGAATGCAACCTTTGCTCGTTTCAGAGATGATGGAGCACAAATGCAGGTAGTACTCCGAAGCGGTAATATTATCAGGGCGGGTACGGTGCTAACCGTTCGCGCTTTGAAAACGGATGGCAATGCACTCAATAGAATGACAGTGAGTGAATCGACCAACGGCACTACTTATGTTAACAGTCAAACTTATACCTTTACAACAGCCAATATTTATGAAAACAAGGGCTATGCATTAACCACAAATGCTACCCATATAAGAATTACTTTTTTAAGAAATGCAGGTGATTTACGTGTGGACAATGTAAGCTATCCAGGCTTTAATGCACCTTGTGTAGGGATCGACACGGATAACGATGGTATCCCAAATCACTTGGATTTAGATTCTGACAACGATGGTATCTTCGATATTATTGAAGCTGGCGGAGTGGATACCAATAAAGACGGAAGGGTTGATGTTTTTGTTGATACAAATAACAATGGTTGGGCAAATGTTTTTGATCCTGCAAATGGAGGAACCATTCTCCCAGACCCTGATACTGACGGTGATGGGAAGAAAAACAGGATTGACATTGACAGTGATGGGGATGGTATTGTAGACTTAATAGAATCTCAAGTTACATCAGGAAGTCCACGAAGACCTTTAGGTAACGATACTGATGGAGACGGAATTGATAATGTTTTTGACCTAGATAGTGGCGGTACTCCTACCGTGCCGGTAAATACAGATGGCACTGACAATCCTGATTATCTTGATTTGGACTCGGACAATGACGGACTTAATGACATAATTGAGGGCTGGGACTCCAATGGAGATTTTCTTCCAGAAAAAACGCCAAGTGGCACGGACAGCGATAACGATGGTTTAGATGATGCCTTCGATAACCTTTCTGGACTGAAAAGAACCCTGAATGTTTCGAATAGCCAAACGGCCAATTCTTTCCCAGATATTACAACGGCTAATAAAACCACTCAAAGAGATTGGCGTGAATCGAACCTTACCAACTGCGAACCAGGAGGAGTAAACAGCGGTTTATTACTCTGGTTGAAAGCAAATGATGGAGGGATCTACTGGAGGGATATTTCTAACAATTATGTTTCATTGAGTACGAGTGGATCTCCTGCCGTGGGGTCACTCATTAACTTCAACCCAAGCAATGCCTTTGATGGCAACGATTATTATGGCACCAATTTAAGCATCAATGCAGGCACCCGCCCAGACCTTGCCGTGATAGCCGTTTACCAGCCATCGCAAAATAACTCCGGTGCCGTTTGGGGAGAACAGAATGGAGGCTTTGATCGCTACATACTAGACGGCCCTGGTGGAACTGAAAATGATGCGGTAAGCAATGGTACCTCAAACCAAAACAACATTACTGGCCTATTTCCAACCGGAACCACAACCTTATCAACAGTGATATTTGATGAAGACGAAGCTTCTGGTTCTAGTGTGAAGATTAATGGGAAAAACGAAGTCAATTTCTTTTCTAATCATGCACCAGGCACATCAAATAATTTCCAAATTGGTGCACTTGGGGACGGAACAAGGAGGTTTAACGGAAACATTGCAGAGATCATTGTTTATAATCAACTGTTAACTCCTGCCAGCACACTACGCCAAATAGAAAGTTATTTGGCCATTAAATATGGAGTAACGCTGTCTAACAATACGGATGGTGACGCAAATGTACTTGAAGCGGGCGAAGGAGATTATGTGGCCTCAAATGGCACCGTATTTTGGGATGCCGATGAAGTTTCAGGCTTCCAAAACAACGTAGCAGGAATTGGAAGAGATGATGCCACTTGTTTAAATCAGCTGCAATCGAAAAGTGTGAATCCAGATGCAATTGTAACCATTGGTTTAGATGCCAATAACAATGGACTAGAGGCAAGCAACGCTTTGAATCAAAGTAGCTTTGGGACGAATTTATCTGCTTTGGTTTGGGGGCATGATGGAGAAGCACTTTATGATCGGGATGAAAATATTGACTTTGACCGCACACAAGTAAAAAGTAGGTTGAACAGAGAATGGAGAGTTCAAGAAACAGGAACCGTAGGTACAGTTACCGTTAGATTTAACGTGAGCAGTTTGCTAGGACCAAATGGAGTTGGTACAAATGACGAAAGCAAAATCGTAATGCTTGTGGATGCTGATGGAGACTTTTCTTCTGGTGCAAATGTAGTTAACCAATCGTTTGTGGTTGATTCTGATGGTTTTGTAAACTTTCAAGTTGACTTTGCTGATGGTAATTATTACACCCTCGGCTCAAGTGAGTATCGCGCTTTACCTATCACATTAATCTCTTTTCAAGGACAGCCTAAAAAGGACCATGTAGAACTTAAATGGATTACAGCAGGCGAAATAGACAACAGCTTATTTAGGGTAGATCGTTCTGCAGATGGCAAGACGTTTGAGTCGATCGGATATTTAGAAGGATCAGGAACCTCCGAACTCAGCAACAACTACATGCTTAGAGACAACAGTCCATTCAATGGACGAAACTATTATAGACTGGTTGATATTGATAATAATGGAGTTGAACACTTTTCTGAAATAATAAAGGTGAATTACTTTAAAGAAATAAGTTTCGATTTAAAACCTTATCCAAACCCAATCAAAAACGGGGAGACTTTTTACCTAAACCTTGATCATGAAATAGTATTGGATGGTGTAAAACTGTACCGAATGGATGGTATAGAAGTGCCTATAAAAACGGAAAGAACAGCCGGAAAGCTAGCGATTAGTCCAAACCAAGTTAGCCAAGGAGTGCATCTACTGACCATAATGGCCAATGGTAAGCTGCTAAAGTTTAAGATTGTAGTAACGGGTTAAGCAAGAATAAAAACCAGAATGAAAAGTATCAAAGGCGGCAATGTGAGTTGTGGCCTTTTTTTGTAGTTTGGATACTGTAATCACTCCAAAATCTAGTCTTGGCTGAGATCCTTATGACAGACTACCCATTGTTTTTGTTTCCTAGCGGAGTACCCTTAACTCCTTCTCATGATTGGACATCAAATGAATCCAAGATTTACTTTGATTGGTTTTTATCTGTTAAGGATGAAAGAGCAAATTATCTATTGACGGCTCTTGACGAAAATTTGACAGGAAACGCGGGAAACGATATTAAGAGAATTGGGCAAAAGGTTTATGATCATCTTTTTATTGCTCCATTTTCTAATCAAACCGAAAATGGGATTAAGATAACAAACAAAGGGCTTGCATTGGCTGCTGACCTTGGTATCCTGACCTCAAATTTGGTTTTAAGGAGTGTTCCTAAATTACGTTGGGAAAGATTAGAAAAGGGGAAGCGTCACATTTCTTTTAGGTTACCAGTTATTGTAGGCTTTTCGGATTCAAGTAATGTAGAACCTATTCGCTTTTCAACAAGTGGTGCTAGGGCAATACTAGAAGGCAGACTTAAATCAGATATTTGGTTCAAGTTTTTTGAAGCTTGTTTAACAAAATAGTGTCTTCAAAAAACCAAAAAAGACGCCCATTACTGAGCGCCTTCGTTGTGAAATATATGCTAATCTTCTAACTCATTAGAAGCTAAAGCCAGTCCAAGCAAAGATTGAAGTGTTTACCGCAGAAGTTGTTCCTGAAGTAATGGTAACTGTACCGTTTGAAGTAGTAGAAACACTATTTACTTCAGTAGTTCTCTTAATGTCAGCAATATCTAAACCGTTGGCTGGGTTAGCAATACCAGTAATAGAAGTTGCATCAATCGCTACCCCTTTTCCGTCTGTTAAATCAACCAAGTCACCAGCAGTAGCGCCAGCGCCTAAGGCCACATAAAGGTTAGTGATTACCGCTCCTGAACCTCTTCTGATTTTTACCATATCAGACATTTCAACCGCAGCATTGTGAATGATAGTGATCCCATCAATTTTAGGGTTAGACTGACCAGCATCGTTAGGAGAGTTACCGTCTAAGTTACCGTCAGCTTCAATACCACGTGGGTCAGAAGTTACAGCCACAAAACCAGCAGTTCTCAAACCGTAGAAGTTAGTGTTGTTTTGGCCAACATAACCTTGAGTCCAATCGAACATATCATCTTTAGCGTTTACGACCAAAAGGTTGCTTACACTAACAGATCCGCCAAACCACTCAACAGCATCGTCATCTCCGTAAAGGACAGCAACATTGCTGATGGTAGTACCTGAACCTACACCATAAAGCGTAAGACCGTTGAATTCTTTGTCTCCGTTAATACGAGCACCAGTGTATTCAATCATTAGGTAAGAAATAGTACCTGAGTTGTCTGTTGCGCTAGTTCCACCATAAGTGTAATCTACCACTTCAGTAGTAGCAGTTCCACCTCCTGAAATTGGAGCATTACCCATGATTAAAAGGCCACCCCAGTCCCCTGAAGCAGGAGTAGCTGCAGATGAAGTCATTTTGATTGGCGCAGCAGCAGTACCGTTGGCTTCAATTTGCCCACCTTGCTCAACAGCAATGTAAACGTTTGTTCCACCAGCCTGAGCTTTGATAATTGTACCCGCTTCGATGGTTAATTTAGCTCCGCTTGCTACACTTAAAGGACCTGTAAGGTTCCACTCTTGGCTAGCAGATAATGTAATGTTAGCAGTGATTTCTCCCTTCAAGTCAGCAGCATCGAGATCAGCATCGCTTTGAGAAGAAATTACACCATCCTTTGTTTGAACTGGAGCTGGATCGTCATCAGTGCATCCGAAAATAACGGCACATAGTGCGGCCATTGCAAAGTAATTCTTAAGAGTTTTCATAAAATGGATTAGAATTTTGATTAGGTTTTTTTTTAAAATGTATAATTGATTCCAAAAGAAACATTCATGCCTCTTTTGTAACTATTGATGATGGTTTCACTTCCGTTGTTAAGTTCTTTGGTCAGTTTAAACGCTGGGTTTAATAAGTTTTTTAAACTCAAGTTTAGGCCCAAATGCTCTCCCAATTTTGTTCTTGTGATGAAGTCCAAAGTAGGAACACCTTTCTCCATAATGTTCTGGCTTCCAGCCGTTCCCAAAGAGAAAATTCTATCGCTGAAGTAATTCATTACTACTGAAGTTGTAAAATCAAGCCCGTCTCTTTCAATCTGATAAGTAAGGTCTGCATTGATCAATAAAGGAGAAGCGCCTTCAAGCTTGTCTTCTGTGTTGGTAAATCTTACTGTTAATGCATCGGTAGGTACATCCACCAATCTTTGATTTGAATAGAGGTATGAAACATTCAAACCAAAGTTTAGAAGCTTCATGCTATTGTCGTCACCGTATTGTTGGATCAACGATTTTTTGAATTCCAATTCAACACCCGCAACGTTGGCGTTTCCTGTGTTTACATAAGAAAGCTCGTTGGCAGCAGAGTTTACCTGCACTCTGTTCAATGCATCTTCAACCCTTTTGTAGAAACCGGTAACCGAGACCAACTCTGTGTTGTTGAAGTACCAATCATACTTAAGGTCTAAGTTGTAGTTGTTCGATGGTCTTAAGAATGGGTTACCAAAGCTTGAGAAGTTTACATCCTCATAAAGGAAAGGTGCCACTTCTTTGAATTGAGGCAAAGTATAGGTTTTGCTACCCGCCAGTCTCACAGTTTTATCGTCTGTGATGTCATACTTGAGGTTGACGCTTGGAAGAATGTATGATTCCGAAACCGTGTTAATGTTGTTGTTGAAAGTGTTACGATCAAGGTTGGTATCCCAAATTACATCTTGCTCAATTTGCTCGTAGCGAAGGCCAAAGTTTAAAAGTAAGGCTGAATTGAATTCACGAGCGTAGTTGACTAAACCAGCATAAATTCTTCTGTCTCCATTATAAGTAATCGGAACGAAGGCGTCTACGCCACTTCCGTTGGCTGTTAGAATGTTAAACACATCATTGTCTAAAGACTGTTGGTTGAACAATCCATCAGGGTTATCTCTGTCTACATCTGTCGGTGCATCAAAATTGAAGTTGAATTGCATGGCAGAGAAGTCTCTTTTTGTGTTTCTGTAGTTACCACCAAACTGGAATTGGTTAAGCGATTCTTCAGAATTCATTTTAACTGTAAACAAGGCACGAGCAGCATAATCTTTCTCTTCTAGTTCAGAGAAGAACCTGTGATTGGCCGCAGCAGACCCAGAAACGGTTTCGTAGTTAATGCCGTCAAATGCATAGCTATTTGTTCTTCTGTCAGGCTCATTTCCTTGTACTACATTGTATGAAGCACCTAAGTCGAGTGAAATGTTTTTGTTCAACTCAAAGTAAGAAAGCAACTGGTTTACATAGAGTCTGTTGTTGTTTTCTTGCTGTCTTCTGATGAATGACTTTTCAGAATTTGGGTTGCTGGCGTCATCGTAAATGCTCACATGAAAACCATTGAAATTACCAACGCTTTGGTTGTTGTCATGAATGTAGGTTCCATTGTAAGAGATGAAATTGTTTTCGCCCATCTCATATTTCAAATTCCCCATTAATACCTGAGAAACATGGTATTCGTATTTATCAAACGTAAGGTCTTTGCTTCTTCCGCCTTCTGGAGTTATGTCTCTTGTTACACCATTTTGGTAAGAGAAGTCAGTGCTGTGAGAAGCCACCAAGAAGGTGCTTAGCGTATTGGCTCCTACCTGAAATTTCTTTCCAGCATTTAATGATAAACCAAAGTTGATTGGAGTACCGCTTTTAGTAGGCTCGAATGAGTTGTTGAAATCGTATTTGTTTAAATCCGTAATCGGGCTTGCTGGGTTATTTACCGTTCCGAATTTGCTTGTTCCGCTTGCGCTATAAAAGTCTTCCGAAATGGTTTGAGTGTTGATGCCAGAAGAAATGCCAATTTGGAAAATGTCTTCGTTGCCTAACTCCTTAGAAGTAATGTTAATGTTTGCTCCGGCTACATCGCCATAAAGGTTGGCGCCAAATGCTTTGTTTACATCAATGCTGTTAATGATGTCTGAAGTAAAAAAGCTCAATGCTATGTTTTTGTATTCAGGATCTTCAGAAGGAAGGGGAAGGTTGTTCAATGATGTGCTGTTGTACCTGTCGCCTAAACCACGAACGAATACGTTTTTAGCACCTTGTTGCTTACTTACGCCAGTTACCTTGGTAACGGCTCCTTCAGCATTGCTCACTCCTTTTCTTGAAAGTTCTTTTGCTCCAATAGACTGTAGCATTTGCAGCGACTCTCTTTGAAGCATGATCATGGCGATGTCAGAATCTTTTTCCGTTTTGGCCGTCACCACCACATCTTCTAGGCTAGTGGCACCTGCGCTCATAGAGGCAGTGATCTCGGTCACTTTTCCTGCTGTTACAACGATGTTGGCTAACTCTAAAGTCTCGTAACCTACAAACCTTACTTCAACAGTGTAAGTACCTGGCGTTACACCATCAATTCTGAAAAGGCCATCGAAATCGGTGTTTGCACCTTTTTGTGTTCCTTGAATGAATACAGTGGCAAAGGGAAGTGGTTCATCGTTCGCGTCTTTGTCTGTAATCTTGCCGGCTATAATTCCGACCTCTTGGGCTGCTACCATCCATGAGCAACTCATGACTAATAAAAACAAAAATAATCTCATAAGTACTGTTCTATATTTCACACCACAAAGAACGGGTACCGAGGTAAAGCGTAAGTTACACCTGTATTAAACGTTTATGAGAGTAATGTTATATTCAGAACAGCCCACTTAACATTGGCGTAACGTAAAGTAGCCAATACACGCAATAGATAGATTTTAACGATTAACGGTTCGTAATACTGGTTTTTAGCCACTTTTCATGAGGCGTCAAGTTTTGGCCAAAACCATTCTGTTTATGACGGGTTAACTTTATAGATTACCTTTAAATTACATTCCTTTAAACCCCAAACGCTACTTATGCCTAAATCAGTTTTAATTACAGGAGGAACAGGTCTTGTAGGTTCCGAATTAGTGACCAAACTTCAGAACAATGGCCATAAAGTGAGTCTGCTCAGTCGCTCTAAGGGAAAGGGAGAAATTACTCCTATTTTCCAATGGGATTATAAGAATGACTATATAGAAGATGGTGCTTTTGACGGAGTAGATACCATAGTGCATTTGGCGGGTGCTGGCGTGGCCGATCAAAGATGGATCAAGGAACGAAAAGAAGAAATACTGAACAGCCGCACTCAGACTTCGGATTTGCTGTATGAAAAGTTGAAAAACAATACGCATAACGTAAGAACTTTGGTCGCGGCATCGGCCGTGGGCTATTATGGCATGGACACGGGCGATGTGAGTTTAACAGAAGATTCGCCAGCAGGGCACGATTTTTTGGCTGATGTTGTTAAAGCTTGGGAAGATTCTACCAGCCGCTTTACAGAGTTGGGAATTCGTGTAGTTCAAATTAGAATTGGTGTGGTGTTAAGTAATGATGGAGGCGCTTTGCCTGAGCTATTGTCTCCGCCAGTTGCGGCCCCACTGTCCAGCGGTAAACAATACATGAGTTGGATACACATGGATGACCTGGTTAGAATTTTAGGAAAATCTGTAGAGGACGAAAATATGATTGGTCCATACAATGCAGTTGCTCCTGAACCATTAACCAATAAAGAGTTTACCAAAAAGGCAGCAAAGGCATTCAGAAAACTCTATTTGCCGATTCACGTTCCAAGTTTTGCACTGCGTCTTTTTTTAGGCGAAATGGCACAAGTAGTAACAGGAGGAAACAAAGTGAGTGCTTACAAAATAAATAAGACAGGCTTTGATTTTAAATATGCTAAGCTTCAAAATGCTTTAGAAAATTTGGCAAAAAACAAGTAGATTGAAGAATGGTCATGTTTTTTTAACTGTGGAAGAGCCTTCTTCCATTTTTATATAAGCAAGAAAGCATTTTGACCTCAGTAAGATAATCAACGAAATAAGGACGGTGAATTTGGGAAAAGCCCATTAATTTGCTGCGCCATAAAAATTAGAGAAAATGACAAACGAAGATAAAATTAAGCAGGCGTTCGAAGACAGAGATTGGAACGAGATTAAAACCCATGATTCTTGGGTGATTTTTAAAGTAATGGCCGAATTTGTAGAAGGCTTTGAAAAAATGGCCAAGATTGGACCATGCGTTTCTATTTTTGGTTCGGCCCGAACCAAGCCAGATCACGAATACTATAAAATGGCTGAAGAAATTGCCGCCAAATTAGTCCGTCATGGCTATGGTGTGATTACTGGCGGTGGTCCTGGAATTATGGAAGCCGGTAACAAGGGTGCACAAAAGCAACAAGGAAAATCGGTGGGGCTTAATATTGAATTGCCACATGAGCAAGGTAACAACATGTACATTGACCACGACAAACTCATTTCTTTTGATTACTTCTTTGTAAGAAAGGTGATGTTCGTTAAGTACTCGCAAGGTTTTGTGATTATGCCGGGTGGTTTTGGCACGTTAGACGAAATGTTCGAAGCCATTACGCTTATCCAAACCAATAAAATCGGGAAATTCCCAATTGTTTTGGTGGGCAGAAAGTTTTGGTCTGGATTGTTCGACTGGATTAAAGGTACAATGCTAGAAGAGGGAAATATCAGCCCAAAAGATTTGGACTTAATTAGCATTGTTGACACTCCAACTGAAGCGGTAACAGTAATTGACGAGTTCTATTCTAAATACCTACTTACTCCGAACTTCTAATTTGTGAAGCACATCATTTTTGATTGCGATGGTGTCTTAATTGATACCGAAATAGTTGCGGCCGAGGTAACCGTAGATTGGCTGAATAGTGAGAAGGTGAACATTTCTGTGGAGGAGTTTATTCTTGAACACACGGGTAAAACCTTCACCAATATTATCAATCAGCTTAAAGCTGATGGCTACCTGAAAGCAGGTTTAAAAACAGAGGCCATAGTGCCTCTGCTTGATGATCAAATCAAAGCCAGAGTTCGACCAATTCTAGGCGTATCAGATTTACTCAATCGAATTTCCATTCCAAAATCGGTGGTGTCGAACAGCGCTGTCGGCTATGTGGCTGAAGCCCTTGAAAAAATTGGGGTAAGTCATCATTTTGAAAACCGAGTGTTTTCGGCTGAAATGGTGGCGTTTGCCAAGCCGAGCCCTATGGTGTACCAATTGGCGGTTGACACCATCCAAATTCCAAAAGAAGAAATCATTGTGGTGGAAGACAGCTATACCGGTGTTCAGGCCGCATTGGCAGCGGGCTTAACTACCATCGGCTTTCTGGGCGGCAGCCATATTCGGTCTGGTCATGGCGAAAAGTTGAAACAGTTGGGCGTTTTTGATCTCGCCCATAGCCATGAGGAATTGGCGAAGAAGCTTAATGGAATCAATCAGCAATATTGACCAACTCGAACCCCAATATTAGGGCTTGGAGTTGGTGCAAATTGGTGCCTTCAATTAACTTTATTTTTCTTTCTGAGTCACCTCAAAATCGAAATTGATTCTTCGTTTTAAATAATCTTTCAAAGGTTCTAAGCCAATGGCCTTGCGTCTCTGATCTACGTATTCAGGGTTTTCAATTGTAGTCGGAATCAGTTTTCGGTCTGCGTTGAATTCAAATTGCATTCCATAGAATTGCGGCAGGCCATCGTTGACCAAAATGCGATCATAAATTTTAGCATACTCAATACAACTGCCTTCACCCTTTTCACAGGCCTCTTTAATCATCGGCAAGAAGTCTTTTCGCACTTGATCATCTGGATGATGGTTAATCACCAAAAGCGGGGCATCGCTGGCCAATTCGCCAACCATAGAGTAAGTTGGCCAACCATATTTCTTGATCAGGTTTTTCATTTCTTCAAAATTCTGATTCGTTATGAATTCATTTTTAAGAAAGGTGACAGGGTAAAACCAATGAGGAACCTGGCCTTTCTTTGAATATTCTACTTTGGCCAAATCGACATAGTAATCCAAAGATTGATCTTTCATGATTATGGAGAGAAGCGCTTTTGTATAGGTTGGGTTTTTGAGTTGACCATGGGCGCTTTGGAACTTATCCATTTGTAGGTCTTCTACTTGTTTCCATTTTGGGCTTGTGGTGAGTGAATATAAATTAAAGTCTGCCAAGCGCATTAGGCTATTATCATTTTGCAGTGCAACATTCAGAAAATAGAAAGCAGTGTCTACTTGATTCATCAAGGCCAAGGTTTTGGTGAGTTGGTAGGCCGTTTCTGAATCACTTGGGTTGGTCATAAATGCCTGACCAAAAGCATTCATTGCTCCTTCCAAGTTGCCTTCTTCTAAAAGTTTCTTTCCATCAGCCTGACCGAAGCAAAGTGAGCAGGTGAGGAGCATTAATGAGAGTGTTGTTAGGGTTTTCATTTTTCTCTAGATTTATTGTTGACACAATTTGCCGCTTGAATTGTTGCGCTTAAAACCAATGGCAAGTTTTGGCAAGAAACAGGCTGAATTTGCCTTCTAGGCAATGTGGTAAGTTGAAAACCCTGCTTAATTGGTTAAATCGGTGGTTTGTTGGGTTATGAAATCAGATATGCTAAGATTGTGTCTTTCATTTAAATCCAAGCTTTATGAAGCTTCTGATCAACGAACAACATGGCCGCTGGCCATACGTACTATTTGCCCTACTTGTGTGGTTACTTTTTGCCTTGGCCTTGAGCTTTGGCGCAGGTAGTTTGATTACCATAGCTGTATTTTCGAGCTTCTTCTCCTTGCTTTCTGTTGCCGCTATGTGGACCCTGATAAGATTTGCTTTGGGCGCGCTTCTTATCAAAAGATCTACACATGGATTTATAAAAGGAGCCATTTTAATCGGGTTGGCTAGCGCTGTTCTGATCTTAGTTTTTAACATCACAATGGTCGGATACTTCCCAGGGATGAAGGTTGCTGGAATGCCTAGTTTGATCAATAGTTTCTATTCCACGTTTTTCCTTTATTTATTGGTGCTCTCTTTTGGTGCTTTTATTTATGTTTGGAAAGAGCATACGAGAACTCAAGATGAAAATCATGCTTATAAAGAGAAGGTTCTTGAGGGTCAAATAAGTTTAAAATCACAAGAGCTTAACTTTCTGAAGTCTCAGATTCAGCCGCACTTTTTGTTTAACGCGCTCAATACAATTTATGGTATGGCTCTGACCAAATCAGAAAAAACGCCAGATACGATCCTGAAACTTTCTGGCCTCTTGGATTATATTCTTTACAGTGTAAACAAGGAAAAAGTGAACCTTAAAAATGAACTTGAGCATATTAAGCAGTACATAAGTTTAGAGCAAATTCGTTTCGAGGATAGCCTAGAAGCCATAGTCGAATTTGAAGAAATAGACGATGCTATTACTTTACCTCCCATGCTGTTTTTGCCTTTTGTAGAAAACGCATTTAAACATGGAGCCCGAAATGAAAACAGGCTTACTGTTAAGTTGAAGTTAGAGGTTACTGATAAAGCCATTTTCTTTGTAGTTGAGAACTCAGCCACCGAGCCCAATGAAAACACAGCCGGTATAGGGCTTCGGAATATTAAAAGCAGACTGAATCTTATGTATGAAAATCGTCATGCTTTGAAAAATGAATATAAGGATGGCATTTATAAAGTAGAACTGAGAATAGACAAAGATTAAGAGGAACTATGATCCATTGTGCCATACTTGACGATGAGCCCACCGCGCGGCAAATTCTGGAAATTCATATTTCAGAAATCGAATCGCTGAAGCTTGTGGGCAAATGTAGAAACGCAATTGAATTGCTTAACCTCATTGCCAAAGAGCGGGTTGACCTCTTGTTTCTAGACATAAACATGCCCGATGTTTCTGGAATTACACTTGCGAAAACTTTGAGTAAAGATGTAAAAGTGATTTTTACAACCGCCCACAGGGAGTATGCCGTGGAAGGTTTTGATTTACAAGCCGTAGATTATCTACTTAAACCTGTTTCGGTAGAAAGGCTAAAACAAGCAGTAGATAAGTACTTCAAGGAGAGTGGCCTTTTAATCAAAGAAAGTCCTCAATCCGAAACAAACGGCTACCTGGATGTGATTTCTAATCGTGCGAATGTTCGTATTAATTTTGAGGATATCATTTATGTGGAGAGTATGAATGACCTGCTGATAGTACATACTATAAACGGACCCATCAACACACGAATGAGTATTTCGGAAGTTGAATCATTGTTAGACCCGAAGCTATTTCTCAGAACTCACAGGTCATTTATTGTGACCAAGAAACTTATCACCTCTTTTACAAAGGAGTATGTGATGGTGAAAGGAGTTGAAGTCCCGATCAGTAGGTCATACAAAGTTCAGGTGGCCAATGCGCTTTCCTTATGAGACAGTAAGTAACCCTCCAAGGGTTCAAAACCCTTGGAGGGTTGTTCTAATTCTTCAGTCAAGATTTAAAAAATCCCAAATTTCAACATAACGCTAAAACTCAATCCGTCTAGGCCATTTTTGTCCATGACTGGCTGATCGTTTGCTTGGTATTTTAGGTTGGAACTTGACGCATCGCGATAAGTGGCTCCGAACCCAATCCTTAAATACTTGATCACGTTCATTTCTAAATAGGCTCCAGGTTCGAACACGAAAATTGTTCTTCGGTCTTCAACAGTGTTTAATCCAGTGAGCGGTTGCAAACTATTATACATTACTTCACCCAAACCGAACACTACAGGAAAAGAAAGGTGGAAGGCTTTATCAGGGAAAAGTGTGGCTTCCAAAAGTAGCCCTCCATAACCACCAGAGTACATATAATCTGCCCCCAATTGAGCATCTGGCTCGGCTCTCGTAATAAAGGCTTTACCCGCCACACCAATACCAAAAGTCTTTGTGGGGTTATAAACCAAATGGCCACCAAGGAGAATGGCATCGCGGTTACCTATTTCAGTATAGCCAACCGATGGGGCTAGATTGATTCTGAACTTATTGTCTTTTGCCGGTTTTTCTGCTTTGGGCTCTTTTTCCTTTTTAGATACTTCTTCCGTGGCAATCTCACCTTTGAATTCGATTGGTAGAAGACCTCTTGGGTGGACATCATAAATAGGTACAAAAAGTAGCGGTGCAAGTTCATGGTTTTTGTAAGTCGCCACTATTGCTTCAGTTTGCTTTCTTTCTTCTTGGTAATACTCGGCTCTAACATTTTCTGACGCTGACCCCGTGCCTTCGGAGGAAGGCTTTGAATTTCCGGTGGCTGAATCACTGCTTTGTGCTGCAATGATTGGTGTTATCGTTTCTTTTTTTGGTTCTGTTACTGGGGTTTCTTCACGTTCCTTTTCAATAACAGGGAGCACCACCTTTTGAACAATAGGCTTAACGGGTAATGTGGAGGCAATTTTTTTTTGTGTAGTGTCAGATTTTGGGACAGTTGCCTTCGGCACCCTTTTTTTTCTGATCAATAATTTATTCCCCAGTTGCTGGCATTCCATTCCTTGGCCCCGAAATAAAATCTCTAGAACATTGCCAATAGTTTCATTCTTCACATTAACAGAAATCCTTTTCTTGACATCGAAAATTTCAGCGGAATAGGTAAAGGCAAAATCATCTGTTTCTATAGCCTTAAGAATTTCTTCTATGGAAGTTTCGCGCAGGTTTAAGGTCACTTTTCTTGAAAGCAGGCCTTGCTTTTCCTGACTCATTCCAAGCAAGGGGGCGGTGAGAATCGAAAAAATTAAAAGTGCTCTAAAGTACATTTCCGTGAGAGTAGTTATTCTTTAAAAAGCCAAAAGCCCAGTATCAATTACTGGACTAAAGGTCGGGTTTTAGTTGAAAATATAGTTGAGTTGAACAATTTCTTAAAACTTACCGAATTTGAGGCTTATTTTCCCGCTCATTCCGCGCAACGCATCTTTATCAGTGATGGGTGCCCCACCATCTAGATAAGTCAAGCCGATGTCGGAAGTATAGCGGTAATGCGCACCAAATGAAAGACGCATAAACTTGATTACGTTTATTTCTATTTCTGCTCCGGCCTCGGTTACAAAAAACGCTTGACTGTCTTCTTCACGTGCAAACTCATAGTCCCTGCCAGCTTCTACATAAGTAACCCCACCGGCACCAATTAAGATTGGGAACGAAAGATGGATCGGGCTTTTGGGCAAAAGGATAACTTCCATTCTAAGTCCACCATATCCACCGGCTATAGAGTATCGGTTGTTCAATTGGGTATCGGTTCGGAGTTCGGTAGCAAAGGCAGTTCCGCCAAAACCCAAACCAAACTGATGATTGATGAGCCAAGCACCATGCCCTCCAATTAAAATGGCATCCCTGTCAGCAATTTTGCTATAGCCTGTAGTAATTCCTCCGTAGCCGCCATTGCTACGGATACCGTTGTTGTTGAAAATTGTTCTGAATTCTTGTTCGGGCTCTTGGGCAAATGCGCCAAAGCCAATAAATAGAAGTGCGATTGTTAAAATTGTTGTTTTCATAATTTTCGTTTTTGACTGTTGTTGAATTATTTTCTGAGTTTTTAACCTTTTTCATTTTACCTCCGTCAACGACCAATCTCTGGTAGGCAAAGCGTTTATGTTGTTTTGATAATTGATTCTACGCTAACATCCGTTTCCTTTAATGATGTAGGTTCCGTTATTTTCATTAATCTCTATATCGAAGAGGGCTTCAATGGCTTGCAACACATTTTCTATTGATTCATTTTCGAATCTTGTCGTCAGTGGGCAATTCATAAAGGCTGAATTTTCGAATTTGTATGTTATCCCATAGGCATTGGCAATGTCTTCCATCACTTGTTTCATAGGCGTATTTTCGAAAGTCAAAGTTCCTGTTTTCCAAGCGAGGAAGTTTCCGTTTGAATTTTCCTTTTTCGATAACTTTCCAATTTCATCGATCATTACCTGATCGCCAGGCGATAAAACGACCACCTCTTCTTGGGTAGAAAACCTCACTTTTCCTGTCATTAAAACCAACTCTATTCTTTCACCTTCTTGCGAAGCATTTAAATTGAAAGAGGTGCCTAAAACCCGAGTTTCTGTCTGTTTGGCCTTTACAATAAAAGGCTGTTCAGGATTATGCGTCACCTCAAAAAAGCCTTCTCCTTTTAAGGTCACTTCTCTTTGCTCAGAAGAAAATTCCTCTGGAAAAGTAATCGAAGAACCTTCTTTTAGCCATACCTGCGAACCATCTGGAAGTACAGCGGCTTCACCATTGAGACTGGCGGCCATTAGGGTCTGCATTTCTCCAGCAGAGCTATTCATAAATTCCCTTCCTAAAAACGCTACCGTAGCAATCAGCAAAATGGCTGCAGCCACGCGCCAGATTTTTGGCAACAAGAATACCTGCTTGGCTTTTTTAGGTTGAATCTTGCTCTGTACTTGCGACCAATTTTTGTCTACATCAATTGCAGAAAAATCAGTCATGGCATCAGCATGTTGCCAAGCCTTTTTCCATTTATCGAGCAAAGCAGCATTGCCTTCATCCAGCGCCAACCAAGCTTCCACTTGCTGAAGTTCAGCCTCGGTGGCCTCTCCTTTTAAGTAGGAAAGCAGCAGGTGTTCGTCTATGGTGCTTCTGTTTTTCATTGAGTTCAGTAATATGACGGCCCAGGGCTAAAACACACGTAGACCAGATTGAAAATTTTATGAAAGAATTTCTAAAGCAATGATTATCAGTGCTTTTAGGTATTCAAAAAGATCGAGGCGAAGGCGTTTGAGCGCATTACTGATCTGGGTTTCTACCGTGCGTTTCGAAATTCCGAGCTCATCGGCTATTTCCTGGTTCTTCTTTCCTTCCAATCGACTCATCTTGAAAATGAGCTGGCATTGATCGGGCAACTGTGCGATGGAATTGTAAATCATTTGTTCCAATTCCGCCTGCTCCATAAAATCAGAAGTATCGATATCGGCTCCGAAAGAAGCCGCTAGAATATTGTCATGGTGGCCACTTCGGGTTTGTGTGCTGCGGATCTGGTCCAAGCATCGGTTGCGCACCGATTGGTACAGCAATGCCTTGAGCGAAGTATGTACTTCCAATTTTTCTCTTTGCTCATAAAACTTGACAAAGACTTCCTGAACAACGTCTTGCGCAGCATCCAGATCATTCAGAAATTTTTTGGCGAAAACAGAAAGTACTTTAAAGTACTCTCGAAATAGGCTTTCGAAAGCACGTTCGTCTCCATTTTTGATTTGGTCAATTAATGCTTTATCGGTCAAAATATGCTCGGTTAAAAATGCTTATTCATTAAGCGCCTGAATGATTGAACCTCAGAAGTCTACAACAAAAGCTTGCTTATACTTCCAGTCGCAAAACTAGAACATTTTTTTGGGTCGATAATATTGAGGGCTTAAGAGAAGTTGATTTTTTGATATTGAATAACAAGTGTGATTCGTCATTTGCCATTTCTCTGTTTTTTAGATGAAGTATAAATCAGTATCAAGAACGCCACACCAACAGGAACAATGACATAAGACCTGATTACTTCAAAGAAATAGTATTTGTGGTGTAGGCCAAACACCAAAGTCAGGATAAACAATATTAGATGTACCAATAGAATAGCGGCCATAATCCTGCGTGTGGTATTATTCATTGCTGTGTCTTTCTTTTAAAGGCAAAGTAACTCACAATGAGGCAAAATGGAGGAATGATATAGGCAAGCGTAAAGTAGACAGCAGTCGATTCATTTTTTGGCATTAGAACAATAGTGAGCAGGCTGGCCAAGCCTAGTATTAAAAAAACAAATCCTAATAATTTTCTTGTGTTCATCCGTGTGGTTTAATTGACTCACTTAATTCGAATTGCTTGTATAATCATTTTCTAACATAGAATCGATCTATCTCACTCGACAATTATACATATAATATTCAATTTAGTAGAGGTGTTGAATTGGTAGAAGGCGAAGGTTTTTTCTTCGAATAATATTGCACCATCAAAACAAATCATTTACTTTGCATCTCAAAGTACTTTTAATATGGAAAAGGATTACTTGAAAGACATCTCCGAGATTCGCTCCATTATGGAGAAATCCTCACGGTTTATTTCGTTGAGTGGGCTAACGGGAGTTTTGGCTGGAATTTATGCGTTGATTGGCGCATTCATAGCCAATAAACTGATTTATAACAGCGGGACTGTGCTGTACAATGACCTGCTCAGCCAGCGCCAAGTGTCAGAAAACCTGACTTGGCTAATTGTAGATTTAGTGGCCGTATTTGTTTTGGCAGTGGGCACAGGTGTGTACTTCACTACTAAAAAAGCAAAGAAGCATGGTGTTAAAACATGGGATGACAGTGCCAAAAGAGTAATTCTTAACCTGATGATTCCGCTGGTAATCGGTGGCCTTTTCGTGATCATTCTGTATACTCGTGGCTTTATTTCGCTCATGGCTCCTGCCACGCTTATCTTTTACGGTATGGCATTGATTAACGCCAGCAAATATACCTTTAGAGATATTCGCTATTTGGGCATTATTCAAGCAGGTCTTGGGCTTTTGGCTTGTCTTAGCCCCGGTTATGGCTTGCTTATTTGGGCCTTGGGTTTTGGGGTGATGCACATTGTATACGGTGCGGTAATGTACTTTAAATACGAACGTTGAAAGTTAACATACATTCATTAAATAAGGCCTTTGAAAACAGGGTGAGGTTGGGCATCATGTCGGCATTGATTGCAGGCGAAGAGATGGACTTTAACCGCCTGAAAGAAATACTGGAAGTAACGGATGGTAACTTGGCCAGCCATTTAAAGGCTTTGGAAAAAGAAGAATATATAGAAGTGCAAAAATCATTTGTGGGCAGAAAACCCAATACGAAATACGTGGCCACGAAAGCTGGCAAGGTGGCCTTTATGGCGCATATCGATGCGTTAGAGGCTTTAATTAAAGAACAGACAGGTAGAGGGTAATATTTTTTTACCCCATCACTTTGAAATACAAAGTACTTTTAAATTGAATATTAATGAATAAATATAAACTCAAAATATTAATCCGTATCGGGCTTTTCTTACTCAGAATGTACTGCCTCATGCGTCAGCCTAAAAATAAGGAAAGGGCTTTGGCGGCTGTGCTGCTATTGCCTGCGCTTTTGCTGCTGATCCCAACGTATACTTTTACACTTACCCTGTTTCAATCCTTCTTGTTTCAGGCCATGTTGGTCTATGGCCTGTTGAGTATATTCTGGATTGTTAAGCACCATTACCGCTTGGCGGGCATCAACTTTTCTATTTATCTGTTGCTGTTGATTAAGATCAATAGCCCCATTGGTCTGGGCTATCAAATCAACCAAGGAAAAGAGCAGATGACCGTGCTTCAATTTAATGTGTTGGCTACCAACGAAGCCTATGAAAGCACGATTGATCGAGTGATTCAGCTATCACCCGATTTTGTTTCCTTTCAAGAAGTAAGTGCCGAATGGGCCACCGAATTAAAGAAAGGACTAGCGCATGAGTATCCGTTTTCCAAAGTGGTGAGTAATGACGATGCCAGCCAAGGGATTGCGGTGTTCAGCAAACATCCATTAATAGATACTGAAATCGTGGAATGGGCAGGCACGACCAATATCATCGGAAAGGTGAAAATGCATGAAGAGGAAATCAACTTTTTGGCCTTGCATACACGTTCGCCAACCACTCGATTAAAGTGGAATTCGCGCAACGAACACTTGAATATCGCCAAGGAATACATCAGTGAAAAGAAAGGTGAGTTTCTGGTGCTTGGCGATTTCAACACTGTGCCTTGGGACAACCGATTGAAGAATTTCAAATCGACTACCGAATTACAAGACAGCCGCAAAAAGCTGACGCCAACTTTTCCTGCTTGGAACCCTTATTTAGCTCAAATCCCGATTGACTATATCTTCCATTCCAAGGGTATCGGCTGTCGTTCTTTGGATTCCGTCAAAATCACCTCAGATCACCTCGCCATTATGGGTACTTATGAATTGAAGGGGATGTGATTTGATTAATTTTTCTTACTTCAACAGTCATAATTAACAGTGTTAGGCAATTCTACGCACTCTGCTTTTCATCCTGACTCCGAGACTTCGGAGGAAGGATCTAGAAGCTGTATAGCAGTCGAGAAATTAGATCCTTTGTGCCTCAGGAAAAGAAAGGAGACCTTTGCTGTCTTAAAAACCCATCCATTTTAACCTCCAATACAAACCATTTAACAATAGAGCCTCGCTTGTAATTCTTTTTTTGAATCGTGACCTTTAACAATTGTTCGTTTTGGCAGCTCATCTCTCGAGATTTTGGGTGTGCTAGAACAAGCCCTTAAGAATATTGACAAGCATGAGGTTTAAAGAGGTTTCCAAATTAGCGCTACCGATTCTAGTACTATTCCTTACTAGCTGTCGCGATCAAAAAGAATTAAAAGATAGTCAGTCGAATAATACTGATTTTTTTGGCAGTAATCTATTTCAGCTTCAAGGTGAATCTTTGCAATTTAAAATCAGTGTTGGGGTAATAATTCAGCAATTGAACGAGAACCTTGAGAAGAACGCATCAGATTCTATTATCAATCAGATATTAGAGGACATATATTTTGATGATCAAGTATATCGAGATAGAATGATGAAGACTCGTGAGCTTGATTTATGGGGAATGGTTGCTCGAAACGATTATATAAACCAGAAGAAGGTTCTGCTTTTATTGAAATATAATGAAACTTGGCCTCTCGGTATTCAAAACAATGAAAAAGCAAATATGGCGGTTTGGCTAACAGTAAAGCATAGTAAAGATATTGAGTTTAATAATCAAATTACCAAGCACCTGAAGAAAGCTTACTTCGAAGATTCTGTTATCTCAAATACATATTATGCAAGCTTATTTGACAACGTTCAATCCATGCTCCCAAAGGGTCTTTACTACGGAACCACTCCCTTTTTAAAGTCTAATAACTTAAAAGAACCCGAACGTAAATCTATCAACTTTAGGAGAGATTCAATTCAACTGCCTGAATTAGACTTTAACCAAAAATAAGGCCTTGATGAAAAGCTGGGATCTCTATATTTCACCCTTCGCGAAATCGATGTTGGCCAAACATTAATAATCAACCCTAAGTTGTAATTCCATCTGTAAATCC
>TARA_R110001599_G_scaffold10207_4_pt1 | contig 24212 bp, 12 predicted proteins | sample TARA_R110001599 | Tara Oceans TARA_R110001599 (sample SAMEA4398360) | marine metagenome | biome: Polar Biome; feature: [MES] marine water layer (ENVO:01000295) within the mesopelagic zone...; material: water (ENVO:00002006), including particulate matter (ENVO:01000060) such as......
GAGATCGTCTTTAAATCTCTTATCAGAAGAAGAGTAAGCTATAATATCTGCAGTAGCTGTAATACAACCAGTCACAGCAGTATTACCACCAACTGTTAATGTACCGCCTACACATGTATTATTAGTAGTTATGGTGCAAGCGCTATCAACGGTAAATTTGCTATTCGTGGTATCGAAGTTACCGGTAACTGTTAGATCACCACCTACTCCAGCAGCTTCAGCAATACAGGCAGTTTTCATTGTTGCATGTAAATCCACTCCTAAATCCCCGGTAAAACACCCAGTAACCCCGCAAATATTATTATCACTAATAATATTACCAGTTACGCTAAGGCCTTGCGAACTACCTCCGATAGATATTGAGCTCGAATTACCAGCGCTATCTGTTATATTCACTCTACCATTACTAGGTAAGCAGTGATTACCAGCACCCGTACCTATATTGAGTATGTTAGTATACGAACCACTTATAAGTTGACCAGAAAAGTTTGACATAATAATATTTATTCAATCTACGTGGCTATATACACAAGTTCTGTTCTTGTATATTTTTCATTTATTAATTTACCTTGTAAGATCGATAATAGATATTCTTGATAATCTATAATCTTCGAGGTACATCTATTTAAAACTTGAGGCGTTACTACTTCATTAGAACCGGTGAACATATTATATTCTTTTGTAAATACTGGTGTTGCTGTCAGAGCTACCTTGCCCGATGACTTCAAATCATCGAATTGATTATATTCTAATAAGAATTTAGACTGCAAATATGATGATAGTATATCCATATTGAATATTAGCTTTTTAAAACTCTTGTTAAGAGTTAAGCTATTAAAATATTGATCATTAACAAAAATATCGTTTAGATCAAAGGATCTAAATAACTCATTTTCTAGTAGCTTTATCCTACTATTAGCTTCATTACATCTTAAGATTTTATCTACCCCTGTATATTCATTAGTTGAGACGCTATAACCAGCAATCTTCTTATTTAAAATAAACAAAGAATCGTAGTTATTATTTTCATCAAGAATTACAGCATCCCATAGTTCGTCCGCCGGCTGAAGAAAACCGTCGCTAGTTAAAGACGGTACATTTGTTTTAACCCAATTAAATATACCAATAGGTACATTTGCACCTACGTTAAAATATTTATAGAGGTTGAGAGTTGTCATAACATAGTATATATTACTATTGTTCTTTGAAAAGAATATTTTCTTCGGACTTTCAATTGGAAAGAAGGTATTATCCAGAGTTATACTTTCTATAGCAGTTTTAAAATCAGTAGGAATTTTTAATATAGTGTAGTTACTAAGTAAAACATACAATTTCTTTTCAACAGTATTGATAGTAAAACTAACAGGGGGATGTTTTTTGATTTCCCTGTTAGTTAGTCTCCTTTTAAAGGATAAGTCCTTACCCAGGACTACAAATGTATTACTGCCTCTATTATATGTATATAACTCCCCGAGGCCGTATTCTATTAAATCAGCACTAGAGAGTATACCGTTACCAGTCGTGTTTATCTCTACCCCTCCTTGATTTAAGTAATTTAAATCGTTCCCTGTAATTCTAGAATCATTAACTAATGGGTCAATATACAATCTATAGATCTGATTATGAGCAATATCGCTCACATATAGCAAATCTTTACCATTTGTTGTTATATCAGCGATGTGATTATATGGTCTTGTATTAAAGCCGTCAACTAGAGCTGAAGATGCTCTAAACGTGAAAGTTGTATTCGATGCTAGGTTCGGACAGTCAAAAGCATATATACCACTCAATGTCGTATATATGGATAAAAAATTATCTGGCGTTGTTTGTAGGGGCCCTAATTTCCGCGGAATTACTTCGATTCTATGAATATTTTGCAACCCCGCCGCGGCCCAAACAAGGCCTACGTTCGCACGATTCGGTGGAGTTACGTTTAACCCGAAGCTCTCTACGTTAGTAGCGCTCGCACCTATAAACCCTACGAAATTCTCAGGTAAATCATTTGTTTGAGTAGAAGTAAAATTAAAGAGCTCTAGATAGTTAGCATTCAGTTTTTCAAGCTTCGCATTTATACTATTTTGATTTATAAACTCACCGGGCTCGAACATTATATCATTATGTGAATATGGTAATGATAAAGTTTCAACCGGTATTCTATTAAAGTAGAGCTTCTCTTTTATAAAGTTACCTAGCGCGTTATCTTTGATAGTTAAGAAACTTGAAGAGGCCGCTATTTTGCGACCAGAATAATGTTGGTCATTAGTTACATTATAATAACCAGTATAAGACTCACCGTTTAGTTCGAGAATATCGCCGTTTGTGTAGTTGAATAGAGTTTGCTCAATCATTTGATATTAATATTTATTTTAGCAATCACTTCTGCACAAACTAACCACTATAAGATAAATATTTACATATGTCAGGTATTAGAATCAATGAAATTCCAAGAGAAAGCTCCCTAGACGGTAAAACTGATCTAGTCCACGTTTATAAACTAATCGGGGGTAGTTATAAATCATTCTCAGCTCCTCTGTCAGCAGTTGCTTTTCAAGGACCATCCGGTCTAGATGGAACTCCCGGTAATAATGGCACCGATGGTAATAATGGTAAAACCGTCGCTCAACTAGTTGCTTATAGGAGGCTACAGCCCGGTCTTACTACACAGGAGGTTAACGCTTATAACCCACGTCTTCTAGGTAGTAACGACAACGGGTCGTATGATTTTACAAATCGTATATTTACCGCGCCTACCGGTTGGTCTGCTGGTGTACCGGCGATTCAAGCTGGTGAAGAAGACTACCTTCTATATTCTACAAACGGTGTAGCTGAAATAGAAGGCACTACAGGTACAGATAATACTATTGTATGGGCAGATCCGGATACCTCCGGAATACAAGGATTACCTGGCGACGATGGGCGATCGACATATCAGGCTCTAGTGTTTACGAGGAGTAGAACCCAGCCCACGCGCCCGCGCGGTGGGTCGTTCGATTTCTTAAATGATACTCTCTTAGCACCTTTATCCTCTGCGGCCTCAGGCAGTGAACAAAATCCGCTCGGCGATAACACTCATGACTGGTACATAGACACAGGAGGGTCTTTAGGACCTCCTGGAGATGCGCAGCTATACATGTGTAATCATCAATTTTCGGCTCCTGGAGATAAAGAAAAAGATATCACAACAGCACAATGGAGCATACCTACAAGATTTGCTACTGACGGTGCTAATGGTATGTCGACATACTTTGCATCGATCTACAAAAGATCGTCTGATGTTGATCAAGATCAATGGAAACCCGGCGCTGGAGATGAAGCGCGCGGCGGTTACTATGATTTTAGAGAAAATAAATTTTTCTTCCCTACTAATCAGTCCTTTACTGATGCCGGTATTGACGCAAGAAACAGCTTTAATGGCTGGAGTGAAGAAGTACCAGAAGAAGAAGTATTAGGTCAACGGACCCCTCTATGGCAATCAACCACAGTGGCCTCCTCTACTGCGAGCTTTTTAGGCAGTGGTGATGTTATAGATACATCGTTAAAATGGAGCTTCCCGGTTAAAGTACAGCAACCAGCAGTTGATGGTAATCAAGGTAATGCAGTAACGCAAGTACGAGCCTATCTACGGTCGGTCGGCGCTACACCGCCCGTTATTGGAAATTTATCAGCCGCTTACTTTGATTTTGAAAATAAAATATTAAATGTATCTGGTACAGGTTGGTCGAGTGAACCGTTTAAATCATCGAAGCTGACCACTGATGTCGATTACGGCGCCGATTTTCTATATGTCGCTGTCGGCGTTGCTTCATCAGTTTACAATTCAAGTGCTAATTCGTACCCTAATGATACTAGCATTAATTGGGCAGACCCGTTACTATCGTCCGAGGATGGCGAGGCAGCGGTATCGACATATTTAGCCCAAGTCTATACGCGATATAGCGGTAGTGAGAATATAGAAGTAACAAGTTCTAGACCAATCAACGGATCGTTTAATTTCTCGAATAATACATTATTAATACCGACTTCTGGAGACAATGATCTTGCTGAGTTAGCTTGGAGCGCCACTATACCTACAGGTCTAGGTCAAATGTATGTTTCACAGCGCAATTTTGCTGTTTTAGGTAATAGCGGGACTGATACTTATAACTCTAATAACCCTTGGACGACTCCCGCTGTTCTAGCTTATGACGGTGTTGCTGGTAATAATGGCATTACAAATGCACTAATTACTATTTACTATGGGTCTGATACTGAATTAGTAGGTAGCGATATACCGGACTTCCCGGCTGATATTGCTACTTCAGTCGATCTAGACATTACAAGTACAGGTTTCGGTAAACCAAAACAGACAATAGTCAATAGTTTATCTGTAAGCATTACTAATAATCAATTACTTTCTGGCACCGTTGGAACCGGTTGGTATACCCAGCTACCATCAAATGATTGGATATATGCTACTGAAGCTGTAGCGGCTGATTTAAATGCATCAGATAGTAATTATATTGATGTTATAGGCGGTGCGGAATGGAGTGATACTGTCGCTTACAGAAAGCCAGGTGGAGAGGGTTTAGCAGGTCTAGGAGCATCTATTGTTAGTTTATATAAGAGGACCGGTACATCCGGTATACCTAGTCTTCAAAGCCCTACAGGTAACATAAAGTATTATATCGGTAGTGCAAGTGACGGGTCATACAACAGAGGTGATATTGAAGTACCAACTGGATCGAACTTAAATGGGTGGCTGAGCGGTGCACCATCATATACTAATAATAATGATCATTATCTCTGGCAAATTAATGCAACGGCTTCATCTAGATTATGCGCTGATGAAATTGCAAGTTCCGAGTGGTCTGTACCTGTTATATTTACTCAAAATCCTTTTGACTTAGCTAAAACTACTGTATCACACGTCGTACAAGCTTATAGACGCGACAGTATTACACCGACAACCAATCCCGGTATTTGTACTGTTGCTCTCTCAGGTGCTAATGCCGGTGAGATAACTTCATCGATAGACCCACAGTGGTCGGTTGACATACCTGCAGGTGATCAGCAAATATACATAGTACATGCTACAGCGGCGGGTAATGTAGATTCTATAACAGATACAGATACTATTGCTGCTAATGAATGGTCATCTCCGGTTAAATGGGGTATTGTAGGTGATACAGGTCCACGTGGTGTTGCAGGTAATGTTGCTAAAGTTGTAGCATTATATAAAAGAACTGGTAGAAATCCATCACCAGCAGTTACAGAGCCAATTTTAGACGGATTGTATAGTTTTAATGCTGATACCTTTACTTTTGATGCAGCCCAAGCTTCTGTATCGGGCGCTGAAACTTGGACACTTGAAATACCTGCTAAGGATGTAAATGATAGAATTCTATGGCAAACATTCGCTACAGCTTTATGCTCGACTGTAACAGACGTATATTCTATTACTGCTACTAAATGGAAAGAACCAAAAGCACTTATGGAGGATGGTACCACTATAACACCTGTTTTTAGTTCGAATTTTGCAGATGTTAGTGCTAGTTTAGATTCAATATTCTTATCATCAGGAGAATTTAAAGATCATACGCATATTAACTTTAGCGATGAATATACTAGTATAGACAGTAATCAAACTCTTACAAGAGTAGGTGGCACGACTATTGCTGCTAATGCATTAACGTTTATTAAAATTAAAGGTGAGACAGGACCAGGAGGTCTTCAAGGCCTTAAAGGAGCCCCAGGTGATGGTGTACAAGTAGTTTATGCAGACGATGCCACCGGTACTAACGTATCGTTCTCACCTCAAACGGGGTATGAATTTGTTTTATATCATGAGTGGACCGGCTCATCAGACCCCTTAAGTGCCTTTAAATCTGAAAACGCTAATCCAGATTACGCATTCCTAAAATATAAAGGTGAAAATGCCAATCAAATTGTACCAGTATACGCGTCGGCCGCTGACGGTACCGATGCTAGTTTAAATATTGGAGCTACTAGTACACATGTTAGTTTTATTGAAGATACAAACGGTGATCTGCAGAGTGATTTTAACACTAGATGGCCGACGATCAGCGCCGGCGAAACTTTCGTAAGAATTAAAGGTGATGATGGTTCATCTATTAATATTAAAGGTACGAGGGCTTCCGTAGACTTACTACCAGGCTCGCACAGTGCTGGTGACGCTTATATTATTGCTGGTGAACTCTACGTTTCAGATGGTTCTAATTTTACTAATGTCGGGCAGGTTCAAGGACCTCAAGGTAATACAGGCCTTACCGGCCCGGGAGCTCAAATACACTTTAAGTATGCTAATGGTATAGTTCTCGACGGGAATGGTAATGTAACTGCTGGTACATTCACCGGTCAGACCGGTGAAGAACTCGGCGATTACTTAGGAGTCGCGACTTCGACTTCTGCTAATGGCTCCACTAATCAAGATCCGACTAATTTAGGTGACTATACCTGGACTAAAGTTAAAGCTGATCCAAAATATACCCATATTAAATATGCTGATGCTGTATTAACATCATCTAATACTTCGGATGAAATGAGTGATGACCCTACTGGGAGAACACACATTGGTATATCTATCAATAATGCATCTCCGGATGAAAGCACTTCAGGCCCTGGAGATTATACATGGTCAAAGATTGCCGGTGAGGCGGGGATTCAAGGTATCCGAGGACCGGTCGGATCAGTTCCAATCTTTGCATCTGCTGCAGACGGCACCGGTGCATCTTTAACGCAGAGCGATAGTCTACCGTATGTGTTCTTTTATACCGGGGGCGATGTTAACCTGCTAGCGGAAACAGGTACTTTAAAAGCTCTAGGTACTTCAACTTCTTGGAAGAAGATTACAGGCGACTCTCTCTTTACCCATATTAAGTATGCTGATAGAGTATTAACTAATTCCGACCCATCTTCAGATATGACTGATGATCCTGATGGCAAAAAGTATATTGGTATATCGCTTAATAATGCATCTTCTGAGGAAAGCTCTTCAACACCTGGAAATTATACATGGTCGTTAATTCGAGGGGCTGCAGGCTTACCTGCCGGCTTCGACGCAGTTGCAGCTTATAGTAACGATGATTCTAGGACTATTGTATACGATGAAAATAATTCTGAACTTATACTATCCGAACATAGTGGAGGTGCCGATCTTGACATCGGTATGGTATATCCTGCTGTTAATGTCAACGGTTTCAGAGCTGCCGAAAAGACAATTTCTGGTATTGTAAGACTTAAAGTGACGAGTTCACTTGGTAATGCCTTACCCGGCGCATCGGTATCTTTTAGAGCATACGAGTATAATAGCGAAATGCCTGCCGGTAAAATAGCGGTAGGGACTTCTCCTTTTTCGTCGCAGGTGGTTGTTGGTACTCAGGTTTCCGGCACCTATAGCTCATATAATGATGCTGGTAGAGCTAATGTTGGTTATTTTAAAGAAAGCGCAAGTAACAGCAATCCTGATGCCTACCTAGAATTATATAGACCAGGCTCAACGGCTGACTTTGTAAGTTTTCCTTTCGAGTATACTCCCAGCCCTGGTGCTAAGTATGTTAGCTTTGGTGTAATAAATGAGAATAATTTAAATGTACTAGGTAAGATAGATACGGCAGATGAGGATGATGATGGTTCTAGTACAGACCATGTACAGTTCGACCGCGGTGAGGTCTCTAATATTACCGCAACCATAACACCGAGTGTTCTAATAGGCGATGGTTTTGATAACTTGGATAGTAAATTTAACGAGCGGATAGGCTCGGGTAAAGCTGGGTTTCACGCGGGTGATTTTATTAGAGCCCCGAGATCTGGTACCGGTCTTCTAGGTGACTCTAAAATATTTTACGATTATTATGGCTATACCGGCACGAACGGGCATAGCAGTACCACATTAGCAGCTGGAGACTGGGAGTTAAGAGAGACAACTGACAAAAACATACACGTTAAAGCTTTAAACCTTAGTATAGGTGGTAGTAAAGGTACACCAGGTACAGCTGGTATTACAGCTAATCTAATTGAAATATTTGCCACGGTACCGATAACAGCAGATGTACCTACCGCTCCTCAAACGAACGCTATTTTTAATATTTCAGATGGCTCGGTTACAGATCTTCCTACCTCAGGCGTCTGGGATGTTGTACCAGATAATGCAGCATCAGGGTATAAAATTTACAGAGCAACTGTAGTTAAAACGCATGATGCTGATACCACTAGTGGTCCGCTGACTATAACACCTAGCGAATGGTCTTTAGTTAAAGCTTGGTCGGTAACTGCTGGTAGAACAGCACCAACGGTATCGCGATTAGCGTCATATGAATATTTCGATAGTAATTTTCAATCTATAACTGATGCAGGTGCGCCGCAATCTAGCTATTACTCGTTTAGAAGTAGTGGTACCTCAACTGCTGCCGTTAATACTGGATATGGTAGCGGTGTCGGGGATTCAACTGCATCTATAGCTACCATTAAACAGATACTCTTTTCAGTAAATGGTAAGGGTAATGTGCCTTTTAGTGGATTTTGGTCAGACTTAAATTCAGCAAGTGAATTCTTATGGAAATATGGTTCGAGCTGGATAGTATTCCAGCGGACTGGTCCAGTCAGTGTTTCAGGTGATTACACAGGTGTTAGAGTAACTGTATTAGATCACTCAGAAGATATTTCTCTGATTGGTGATTTACCGGGCTTCCATACTACATCTAATGCTTCCATAGCTGACGTAGTATTTGGTTATAATCCTACGATAATAAAACAATCCATCTTCTTGCATCAGAGAGGCGGGTCAACAGCCCCAGCTTTACCCTCTGATACAATATCATATAACTTTAGAACTGAAAGCCTTGGTGGTAGCCTTAATGGCTGGTCTAAAAATACATCTGATTCAGATGGTACTAACAAATATCTATGGCGTACAACGGCCACAGCAACTGCTGCCCTAAATCAAACCAACGGAGATTATGAAGATGAAATTCTAAGCACTGAATGGGCTGCCGCTACAATATTAGCTCAAGATGGCTTTAATGGGGTTGAAGGTAGTACATTCTTCCAGAAGTTCTTATATACGAGAACAAAAATTAGTAGCCCGCTTCTTAAAACTAACTGGGCTACTGGCATAAACAATAATAGCTATAAACCAGCTAATATGGATATCAACACTAAGACAGCAGCAGGCGAAATAGGAAAGGTAAATTCCGGCTCTACAGCCGCGCTTACTTCAACTGCTGGTGTAGTTTGGAGTGAAGATATACCTTCTGAAGACGACGGGCAGTTCTTATGGGTAATAATAGCGCCTGTTATTGGCACTAATAACGTTACTAAAGCCGCAGTAACTTTCAATCAATGGGCTGAACCAGTGCTACTATCAAAGGACGGTACAGGTCTTAACTCGGCAACTGTCCGGTTATATAAAAGAACCGATGGCAGTGATCCATCTGCCGGTACCACGGGTAATAATTTAGGATTTGTATATAGTGGCGCTGGTACTCCTGCTTTTACTTATAATTTCTCAACCGCTAATTTAGATATCAAGAGTGTTCAATTAGGACCAGCTCAAGATCAACAATGGTCGTCGTCCTTGCCCGCGACCGGCGGTAGTACTTTATGGATATCACGTGCAATTGCATCTGGCGCTGGTACGACTGATGAAATTGGTTGGGATCAGTGGTCAGCACCGGAGAAATTTGTTACAGATGGCACAGGCCTAATTTTTATTAAATCATTTGTCAATAGAGCTGCTTATATAGCTTATATTGACGATGCAACGAATGGTTATAATGGTATACCACCACACAACTCCTACCATATAGAAACAGGTACAGATGGTAGAAATGTTTCATATCTATATACAGGCGGTCAAAACACAACTGATAAAAACAGTGATACAAAATTTACGCAGTTAACTATTGATGGTGTTGCAGGTCAAACCGGTACATCATTTGTATATAAAGGTACCGCGACCTCCTTTGCCGACGCATCGGGAAAAGCTGGATTGGCAATAGGACATGTATATAGGATAACTGGCACTGATGGGCTTGGTGGATTATATGTTTATGAGTATGACGAAAGTAATGGTGTAAACGCTTGGAAAATGCTAACTACTGATGGTAGTGATGGACCGGCTGGCGCAAAAGGTGATGAGGGTAATAGCGCATTTATTTGCTATAGCACTGCGTCAGACGGAAATTTGCAAAATCCACCTACAAAGCCACCACTTGGTAGTGAAGGAAATGAGTCCGTCGGTCCATGGTATACCTCTGCTAATCCTCCTGCAAATGAGACATATAATTGGATGTCACAAAAAGTTGCAAAGTCAGCAAGTGATTCGAGTGTTGAGTGGAGCGCACCTATTCACATATCAGGTGTGGCCGGGGAGGCTGGATTTCAAACGATATCGCTAAAGATATTTAAAAGGTCTGCCACCCCGCCCGGTACCCCAGCTAGTGGTAAATACGAAGCCGGAAACGGAGCATATGATTTTGACAATAATAGATTATTAATACCTGTAGGTTGGTCTAGTAGTATTACAAACGCTGGATCTGCACCCGTTGCAGGGGCTACTCCACCGGCTGATGCGAAGAACGCGATTGGGTATGAATGGGCGCTTATAGAAGTCAATGCTGAGCGAAGAGATTCAAATACTTGGAGTGTCGATGCTATTGATAACACGGTTAATCTTGCTACAAATTTATGGTCGAGTGAGGCTGTAGTATCGGTGCAGACAGACGAGCCGGTCAAGATTGATAATGACATCTTTTGGTCATCACCTTTACTCGAAAAGCTCAACGGTACCGATTTAATTGAAGGCTCAGTTGATGCAGATAATGTTTTTGGTGCTGTTAAAAATGGCGGTGGTTGCGCTAAAATCGTTGCTCAAGACAAGTCAGATCCGCCGCAGCTTTTATCCCAGGCTGCATATGATGCTTTAGCTGATCAAAATCATCCTGATAGAGCAGTTTACGGTTGGAAGAGTCTAAACCCGGACGGTACATATCCGGTAGGCGGGGTTGATGCAGTTCAAGATCAAACTTTATATCTAATATTCTAAACTAAATTAGACTATCATAATAAAGGCCGTAACGCCGTCTCTATCAAATAATACAGGTACTAGAGATGTCGTTACCTCTATAGAGATAAACGACCCAGGATCAAATACACTACTCGGTGGGGTACCAGCTATTGGAAGTGCAGGCTGTAATTGTAATGGTACTTCTTCATCTGCTGGCTGCTCATTGCCAATTCTATAATCGAAATCAATATCATTTATATTAATTGTCGCTGGTAAAAATTTCGATAACCTTTTCTGTAACGCTTCTGTTATAATTGCTTGCTCTTGGAGATTTAAATTACCGTTTTTAATTAATAATTTTATCTTATTGCTTAAATTACCAGGAATTTTATAACTATAAAAATTATTAATTGTCTCAATATTATTACGCACAGATGTAGTTACATCAAAATTAACAGGGTCAATTTGTTTAGTGCAGTTAAGATATAAATACTTTAAAGTATCCTTATCTAGTGTTGTATCAAATACATTTATATCACCAAGTATAATATTTCTAGCTAAACTAACGCTATCTGACTTGTAATTAACAATAGAGCCTGTGCTAAAGTTTGGCGCACCAATATAAAAATCATTATACAAATAATTTTTCAAAGGTTTAATACCTGCATTTATATTAAACGTAGTTGTTTCTTCGCCATTAACAAATATTCTAACTTTACCGGTAACGAGATCTAGATCCGCCTGTATACAGTTATGACCATTTTTAATACCTTCAATAATATGAACACTACTATTATCAACTAGCGTAGCGCCGGTACCGACATAGTTGACATTCCACCAACCGGCAGAGTACGAAGAGAATGGTTCATTAAACGTATCCCATGGATTTTTTTCATCTTGTAAAGCTATTTCATTATCAAATCTACTAACAAAGCAGAACTTACCTTCATATGTCTTAAACGTATCTTCTAAGCTATGTAAATTGGTCGGACTAACAAAGTTACCCGGTATAGGCGAATTAGGGTGACCGAGATCAATACTCGGTATACCGAGGGCGTATGATGAAACTGTATTATTTTCTGTAGTTATAATCTTATCTACTATCAAGTTTGAATTAGCGTCCCGCGAAAAAACAATAGGATTCACAACATAGTCTTCAGTTATGAAGTCAATCTTATAACCAGAGACTGCTGAAGTTGAAAGATTAATCGTTGAAAGTAATTCTCTATCTGTGTTAAAGACGTAAAGTTTATCAGACTGAACATATAGTTTATCGTCAAAGGCATTTATATCCCATATAGGCTCATTAACAGAATTAATCGCTTGGAATTGCTCACCGGTCTTATAATCCGTAAATAAGACCGCAGTACCAGTCCCTGCGCCTGTGCCAGTAGCTGCGCTCAAAGACGCCGCAAATCTACCATCAATATTAACTCCCTTTAAGCCAGAAACTGCACCGATAGTTGTACCTACAGCAGATAATACACCGGACGCTGCGCCGTTATAAGCGGCCGGGTCGGGAGTGTCTATAGAAAGAGTCTGTAGGTCGAGATTAAAAATTTCTGGAGGAGAACCGGGCGATGGGGGTTTGAAAAACATCACCGTTGAACCTACGCCGTAAAATACCCGCGATATGTACTTACTATTAGCTAGCTGCTGGGAGAGCGAATGCGATGATTCTCTTATTATATCACCGTTATAATTAACTCTCAAAATTTTCTTACCTGGGCCGTAATTCGCACATATTAAAACAGCATCTCCACCCTGCGTCATATAACATACATCAGTTATAGCTGATACGGAATTAAATGTATTAGTTTTTACCAAATTAAAATTATTATCATAATAATTTAAAGAGCTACCATTTTGCAATATTACAAAAGGAGTGAAGTAAAAATTCTTCATAATAGATATTCCAGTGTTATATAGATTACCTATTAGTTGATGAGCTTTAGCGTCGGGGAGACTAGGAGCGTTTAACCCGAAGGATATAGACAATGCGCCTTGATCATCATCCAATAGCGATGGGAAAGTAAATTCATCATAAGATGTACCGTCAAAGACAATCTTATTCTGATTTGATAATATACTCTCCGTCAATATACTATTAACGTTAAAACTAGTTTTAACGATTTTATCCGATAAGCCATTCAATGTCTTTGCTATATATGATTTACCGATACGAGCGTAAAAGTATGTATTATTAGGCTCTAAAGATAGGGTACTCTTTACGTCATAATAATACATATTATTATCGCCGAGACCGTAAGAGGCAGATATTCGGTCAATTTGAGTTGTATACGGGTTTCTCGTTCCTAATAGAACAGATGATAGAGGTGGGGTTGAATAATTAGGTAAGTAATACCTGTCAAGCCATATACCACCAGTGCCGTCATCATATAACCAGCTACACAAGAATGTACCGGTTTCTTCGTTCCTGGTATTTAAGTTTGATTCGTCTTGTAGTTTATACACCCTATCACTATAGTATGGCGAGCCAGCTGCATATGCGCCGGATCCTTGAAAATTCGCGTCATTTATATTAATACTCTTAAAGGGGGTAATATTAGAAGGTAATTTAAACTTAGTATACTTATCAGGCACAAAGTTGTACTCAGTAGTATAGAAATTATACCCAAGTTTTAAACCTTCTTCCGATGTTTCTTCTGTTTCATTATTAAGTATAGTGTTGTAATAGCGTTGCTGCTGAGGTAAAGAGAAAGGTAATTTTTTATTAACGTTATTATTATTTGAAATCTGATTCTTAAGATTAAAATAACTTAGCTGTCCGTGAATATTGTTACCTGAAAGGTAATTTTCTTCGTAGTTATTATATAGTAAGAAATTATACTCCTGGGATGGTATTGTTTCGGTAAGATTTATATCTACCCCAGACGTGTAATATACAAAATTATTACTATACTTACTATAATCTGTATCAACAGTATTAGATCTATCAATTGTAATATTAGCTGTAGCAAGAGTTGCTGCATTAAATCCAGATACCGCTGTCACGATTGTTGCTGTTGTAGTTAAAATATACTGAGAATTTTCAACAGCTGTACTAGTACTTACATTTGTATCCCCGTAGAAAGATAGTAACGCATTATTATTATCGAGGGATATATTAAATGTAGCTCTCTGCAAGCTTTCAATTGAAGGGTTTATCGTGTCAAATATAATTTCCGGTTCAACAGTTTGATTTGTACCTCGCTGTACAAGATACTTCTTATATAGACCATCATACGTCCAAACTTGACATACTCTTTCCTTATTACCATTACTACTAAGGTCAAAAACAAAGCTCTGTGTATTTAAAAGATTATCATCGCCTGATGAGAGGGCTGAAAGAGATGTACTAGATGAAAGAGATGCGCCATTTTTTGTTATAGTCAGGTACTTACTATCATCATTGTTAAATTTAATAGTAGTAATAAAACTATTGTTAATATTTTCGTCGAAATTTAAATCAAATATTTCAGATTCAGTCTTCGTATCTGTTAAATAATTCGAGGTATAGTTTTTATTCTTAAGATCGTTTAGCTTTACGAGAAATTTATACTCTAAAAAGCTACTACCTTGTTGAGATATATATTTTGCAGGGATATTTAAGTCCAAGCTTCTATCTTTATCTCTTAGATTAAACTTAACCGGTCTTATATCGCTATAATTCTTCTGTAAAACTGTCGCCATTAATTATATTTAATAGAGAAGAATATAAATGCAGTCTACGAAGTAGCTGATAAATCACCGGTCAGTGTATAAAGCTGGTTACCTACATAAGTAAGGTCGACCTTAGCAAATTGACCAGCAGATGATAAGGAGCTATTAAGGCTGCCAATAGTTACACCTCCACCAGCAGAAAGCTGTATACAAGTAGTACCTAACTGTATAAACGATACTACAAAGCCTGGGTAGTTGGATTGGTTCGGTACTTTAACAAATATTCGCGGGATGGTACCACCGGCTGATAAAGCAAATGTTGTTTGGCCTATGCTAGATGTAGCACTAAAAACGGTTGTAAAATCAGTGACGGTCTCGAGACCGGTACCAGTATTGGGTATAAAATTAGTACTAATTTGATCATAAACATAACTAGAATAATCTACATTATTTAAAAGTATTTTACTACTCGCCGCTAACACAACGTCACCACTAACATTAGCATTACCTGTAGTTAAAATACTCGGTAAATTTTTAGCTATCGCGCTTAAGGTCACGCTCTTGGATAAGTTGTTATTAACTATGTAAAACTTATCGCTCAATAATGGAGCTGTTACAATCGGTAAATCTGTTAATTTAGCATCTGGCATATAATTATTTATCCTATATGATTACCATTGACAGTTATATTTTTTATTTCCATTGGCATATAGCCAGAATAGCTTATACCTAGACGTACACTCGAAGGTAGGTCACTTAAAGGTATACCAGTGTTTATAGTGCTATGAGGTTCAATTAGCGATTCGGTACGATTATATATAGTTACGTCTTGTAGATGTCTCTTAAACCCAATCGAAAATACTTTAAATTTATCATCAACAGTTTGAACATTGACAGAGCTTAGAGGCGTTGAACCTTTAAAATCAAACGCGCTTGGTAACGCTGTTAAGGATGAACCTCTATTGGCGGCTCGTACTACTATATTATTAGGCTTTAGGGTAGTATTGCCTGATGTGTACTGGTCTAACGAGCCATTACTACCGTTAGAGCTTAAACCAAAATACCCTGTCTTATCAATAGCAGCAATAAGCATTATACCTGAAAGCGCACTTAGGTCTGTAGTGTTCGTATCGGTAACTAAATTTAACCCGGGATTGTTAGTAGCACTACCACCACCAGTTAATGTAGAGCCAGGTAAATTATTAATTAAAAATACAGCTAGCCCATCAACTGTACCTCTACCTATGTTCAATCTAAAGTCTGAACCGTCTTGTAATAAGAAATAGTCCTGATCTTCGGATTGAAGCAGGCCTAAATCTTCTGTATCGAAATCTGTATATAGAAATGAAAGGGTAATATCATTCCTCGGATCGAAAGGCTGGGTGTAGAGTATATTACTACTATAAGATTTATCAACAGAAACCATATTAATATTTAATTTTAAACCTTGATAATTAAAGGCAAAGAGCTATAATAAGGATAGCATGAGTAAATATAGCGCCATTAGAGAGCAATTAAGAGTTGAAGCCGGTAAAAAATATCAAGGTCAGATTGAATCTGCACTAGGCCAGATTGAGAGAGAGCACCTTCAAGATGATTTCTGCGAGAAGTACGTACAGTTGCAAAAGGTAGGTTTTCATCCATATGACTGCTTAACAGCTTATATGAAGGGTATACGATAGGTATACGTATGTATATCAAAGGGTAATTACTATTCAATTAAACTTTAGTATACCTTATATAACCGTTGATAATTCAATAAAAACAGGATAATTAATAATATATGTCAGTGAAAGATAATTACGTAATTTTTAACCCCGAAGGTGGGTTAGGCAAGATAATTGCTTCTACAGCAGTCGTAAGGAATATTAAGGCAACATACCCTGACCATAAAATTATTGTGGTAACGCCATGGCCAGAAGTTTACTTAAATAATCCTAATGTAGATAGGGTTTTCCGTTCAGGTAATACTCCTTACTTTTATAAAGATTATATTAAGGACCGGGAGTCGATTGTATTAAAGGGTGAGCCTTATTTTAATACTGGCCATCTATATAACAAACAACAATTAGTCAAATCGTGGTGTAGTTTGCATGATTTAAAGTATGACGGTAATAATGTACCTGAACTATTTTTTACATCTATCGAAACAAGAAAGGTTAGACAAGATTTGATTAGAACTAAACCGATATTAATGCTGCAAACAAATGGGGGTATGTACAAGGATAATAAGAAAGATTATTGCTGGACGAGGGATATACCACATACTCAAGCACAAGTATTAGCTAATGAATTATCTAAAAACTTCGCTGTCTTGCATGTGACTAGACCAGATTGTAAGCGATTAGAAAATACTGAGACTGTTAATGAGGTTGATAAGAGAACATTAATGCTAATGCTGGCTGCATCTCAGAAGCGTATATTAATTGATAGTTGCTTACAACATGCTGCAGCTGCTCTAAATTTACCATCAACTGTCTTATGGGTAGGTACCCATCCCGAGGTATTCGGTTATGATATGCATACAAATATTAAACCAGCTAAAGAAATGATTGAGAATAATACAAGCTATATAGATAGTTTAATATTTGATTATGATTTTAACGGTCCAGAATATGAGTATCCTTTCGATACGGACGATATTTTTAACTTACAGGAAGTTTACGATAGTACAGTAAAATGAATATAGTTTTTAACTCATCGATGCCTAGAGCATGTAGTACGCTACTTCAAAATATATTTGCTCAAAATCCTGATTTTTATGCTACCCCTACTGATGGTGTTCTAGAATTGCTTGATGGTGCTAGGCAAAGATTTACAAGCAGTGTAGAATTTAAAGCTGCAGTAGATCAAGATTTATCCTTGCAAGCTTGGCGCAACTTCTGTAAAGGCGGAATAGAAGCTTACTGCAACACATTGACAGATAAGCCTAATATAATTTTAAAAGGTAGGGGATGGAAGGGTAATATATCTTGGTTAGAAAACTTCTTAGGTGAAAAGCCTACAATTTTTTGTATGGTAAGAAATTTGAAAGCTATTGCTGCATCATTCGAAAAGTTACATAGAAGGAATCCAGATAAAACTTCTCAATGGTTAATTACTGGTGAGGTACGAGGTACAACTGTATTTAAAAGAGCAGATATGTATATGAAGAATATACCTGTTAGTATATCTTTAGATCGGATACAAGAACTATTTGAAATGGGACTAGATGGTAGTGTAATGTTTATACGAGCGGAAGATTTAACTTCGAGACCTCAGGAGGTGATGAATGAAGTATATAATATTTTAGATGTTAAAAGGTTCGAACATAACTTTGATAATATAGAGCAGGTAACAAAGGAAAACGATGTTATACATGAACTAGATAATGAACTACATACAATTAAAAATAAAGTAGAGCCTATCGTAGAAGATTATAATGAAATCCTAGGAGAGGCGACGTGTAACTTTATTGATACTGAATTCGAGTGGTATCAAAAATATTTCGGTTATATCAATTAAACACTGATCTTAAGATCAGTACCATCTCTCCAAACAACACCAGCTATGCTTGGATCAGAGGTAGGTAATGATGCAGTTTTTAAGAATAATGCATCTGCATGAAGCATATTAGATGAGACTGAAGTAATACATGTACCAGCAATAACCGCATTCGAGTGATTTGCGGTAACTAAGTTACGACAACCACCTATAACCGATGAATTGTAAGCGCATGCGTGGTTACAAAAACCACCAGTAACAACTGAACCACCTCCATATGCTAAGTTACAACTACCAGCCCCGATAAACGCTTTACTTCCTACCACATCGTTTCTACAACCAGCACCTAGAAACGAAAAAGACGCAGCGTTAACAGTTCTATTTCTACAACCACCTCCGACAATTGAACAATCTGCATATACAGTATTGCACATACCACCTACAATAGATGAATGATCGTTTCCAGTACATACAAGATTTTCAAACCCACCACCAATGAATGAACTATTACTACGGTTACAATTACTACTGCCTCCAACTACACTAGCTGATAGACCGGTTACTACATTAGTAGAACCACCGCCGATGAATGAATGACTACCAGTAGCTCTACTACTAAACCCGCCAACTACTGTTGAGTTAATTCCTTGAGCTTGATTGCATGTACCACCAACAACAGATGAGGTTACCCCGGTGGCAATGTTCTTATAACCACTTCCAATGGAACTACGTATACTAGTAACCCTATTACAATCACCACCAAGTACAGATGAACTGTTACCGGTAATACAATTTCGGTATCCATTAGTGATGAATGAACCATTCCCGGTAATACAATTATAAGACCCACTACCTATAAAAGCACATAAACCGGTAGCACAATTATAAGTTCCTGTACCTACAAATGAAGAACCTCCAATAGCTTTACTTTGATAAGCAGAATTACCTACAAATGAATAATGACCGCTAGCGAGCCCTCTTCTACCACTTGCAACAAATGCATAAACACCAGAGGCTATATTATAATATCCACCAGCTACAGCCGAACGGCTACCGGTAGCATAATTTTTATAACCACCACCTACAAATGCATAAACACCTGTCGCGGCGCTATGACAACCACCTGTTACAGATGCCCCAACACCGCTAGCTATATTACAGATGCCACCGCCTACAAATGAATTTGCGCCGGTTGCTTGATTATTATTACCGCCTACAACTGCCCCTAGGCTACCGGTCACCTTGTTTTGAGCACCACCGGCTATAACACCACAGTTATTACTTATTGTATTATGATGACCGCCGCCTACAGTAGCAAAATTACCGGATACTATACCACTAAACCCACCGGCGATTGTTGAGCAATTACCGCTAGCTGTATTATTAAAACCACTACCAATAAATGAGGCACTACCGCTAGCTGTATTTGTTCTTCCACCGGCAATGCCGGCATAAGTGGATGCTACATTACAATACCCGCCGCCAACAGCGCCAGCCTTACCACAAGTTTTATTTACCCTACCACCGGCAACTGTACTGTAAATACCGCATGCGCGGTTGGAACTGCCACCACCAACGGCCGTATAACTACCAATAGCGCAGTTATATACACCACCGGCAACGGTAGCGAGGCCACCGCTAGCTATCTGATAATAGCCGCCACCAACAAATGAACGATAACCACTAGCTACATTAGTAGAACCACCGCCGATGAATGACTGACTACTAGTCGCACAATTACCATATCCACCAACAACAGATGAATGACTACCACTAGCTATATTAGAACTACCACTGCCAACAAATGAATGAGCATCAACCGCGCGATTATTAATACCACTGCCAACAAATGAATTTGATCCACTCGCGCAATTTGCACTACCACCACCGACAGATGATTGCAACCCATTTGCGTAATTACGACAACCACCAGCAACTGTTGAATAAACACCGCAGGCTCTATTTAGAGTACCACCACCAATAAATGATGCTGAACCTGATGCTGTATTACTATTACCACCTACCACTGCTGCTTTAACTCCAGCACTATTACTAATTCCTCCAATAATCTTACCAGTAGCTGTTAATGACGCAACTGATAAGCTGTGGGTTGTAGTAAATCCTCTATCTGTTACAGACTGGAATGTATCAGCTTCAGCTGTTGTACAAACTCTATTACCATTATCATACAATTCTTTACCACGTACAGTACCTTGAGAACTTAAATTATTAACAAAAGTTGTACAACCTGATACCGATGTAATGTTGCTACCTATAATAAATGATTTGTCATGTGTTACGGTATTATTAGAACCGCCTAAAATGCCGGCACTATCGCCGCTAGCCGTATTACTAAAACCACTACCAATAAATGAGGCGCCACCGCTAGCTGTATTTACCTGACCGCCCCCTACGAATGATGCATTACCGCTTGCCAAAGAAGAAAACCCACCAACAACTGTTGAACAAGTACCACTAGCTTGATTCTTTGCACCACTACCAACGAAAGATGCTGAGCCTGAAGCTATATTACTTAAGCCATAACCACCCCCGCCTCCTACAAAAGAAGAATTACCTGAAGCTATATTTACACCACCACCACCAACGAATGATGAAATACCGCTAGCTATATTTGCACAGCCACCAGCAACTGTAGATTGATTACCGTTCGCGTGATTGTTACGACCACCGGCGACTGTCGTGTACGACCCATTCGCACAATTTTCGTAACCTCCACCTACCGTCGTAAGTTCGCCAGTAGTTTTATTACCAGCGCCACCACCAATGAATGATGTCTGCCCGCTAGCGGTATTACTACTACCACCGCCTATGGTTGCTATTGAGCTAGCTATATTACTAGTGCCGCCACCAATAAATGATGAAGCGCTTAGTGCCTTATTATTACAACCACCAACAACCGAAGCATAGTGACCATAAACAGTATTAACTCTACCGGCTCCTATAAATGAACGATCGCCTCTAACAGTATTACATGCGCCGGCGACTACACCAGAACAATTACCATGTACGCTAGCACTTATACCACCCAGCGCTGTTGAATTATTACCTGACGCTGTATTTGTAATGGAGCTGCCTATAATTTTACCGGAAGCGGAAAGACCACTGACCGAGATAGCATTAGTAGTTGTAGCACCGTTACCGGTAACTTCTTGCAATGTACCAGCTGCGGTGCCTGGTGTTGCAAATACACTAGCCAAATCTTGACCGGCTGAAAGTAATCGAGTACTATTAATATAACCAGGCGAAAATATATTTTCTGCTATTAAAGCTCCGGAAACGGTAGCTGTAATATTACTGCCTATAACAAAGGTATTATTACAATTAATAGGTATATTGTTAGAATTGCCAATAATTCCACTACTACTACTACTAATTACATTACCAAACCCGGTAATAAAATTGCAATCACCCGCTGCTATTGTATTATTAGAACCGCCCGTTATAACACTTCGACCAGCTACAGAACAAATTTGATTTTGAAAACCACCGGCTATTGTATTGCAATTACCTGCTACTAAATTCTCGCGACCACCTCCAATATTTGAATGAAGACCTGCTGCTTGATTTGATTGACCGCCTCCAATGTTTGTATGAGGACCTGTTGCTTGGTTTGTTTTTCCTCCTAATATAGCTGCATTAAGTCCAGCAGCGCAATTAGTATCACCCCCAGCTATAACTGAACCAGCTGAAAGAGCTTTATTATCAGCGCCTCCTAAAATAGCACCATGTTCTTTATATACTTTATTTCGAAGACCGCCCGCTACTAAGCCTCCAGAAACAAACACAGCGTTAAGTCTACCGCCTCCAATAGTACTATAATCACCACATACCTCATTAAGCTGACCTCCTGCAACAATAGAATTTTCCGATTGTGCATGTATGGTATTAGAACTACCACCAACAATGCTTGAACGATTACTAGTAACAGTATTATTATTACCGCCACCTACAAAGCTACCTGTCTGGGGAGCTGTATTGGTAAACGAGTTACCAATTATTTTACCAGCTGACAAATTACCAATAGATAAACTATTAGTAGTTGTACTACCATTATTAGTAATTTGATCTAATGTACCGGTACCGGCTGCAGCTGTTACAAATATATCAGTCAATGGAGTACCACCAGATAGATAACCAACAGTGTTATTATTAGCAGATAATATATCAAATCCGTTTGCCGAAATAAGACTTTCCGCTGTTAAATTGTTAGTAGTTGTATTACCGTTATCTGTTATCTGTTGAAGCGTACCTAAACCAGAGAGACCTGTAAAGAAGACGTCAAATAAATCTGAACCGCCTGAAATAATCTGACCCGAAGCAGTACTAATATTTTTATCTACCTCTATACTATTTGTCTTTAAATTGGCCTGTGTTGTAAGCTCACCGGAGATCGAAACTGGACCATCGAAGATCGCTGAACCGTCAACCTCCATATTACCGGTCGCGCTTATGAGCGGGGCGTTAGTGAGGACGAACGACTGAATGTCTGTCAGTTTAGTCTGAACGGTATCCTGCCCAGATATACAACTCGGTGTAACCTGGTCGACAATGAATTTTTCGTCGCCTCTTAGAGTACCGGCGTTGCATAGGTCTGTTATACGTTTATTGGCCATATTTGATAATAATATTTATATCTTAATCTGTATATCCGCCATCATCATCACCAACATCGTTGTAAATATCTATAATCTGCGGTACACACGCTATTATTGTGCATATTTCTGGCGTTATTTCCTTAACAAATACAATTTCTAGCTCTAAAAAACTTCCACGCAGTATTCTCATAAGTTCGTCCAAATAATCTTTACGTGCTTCTAAGAGAATCGACTCTCTCTCGTAGTCCAAATATATCTTACTAGTAAATTCCAGCAAATTGCTTTTTAATTCATAGAAAATATCTTCATTCATATAGATATTTATAGGGAACTCTCGTATAATAAAGGTATGGCGAGAAAGAAAAGGTATTATACGTATGAATTTGCTGATTGTAAGAAGTCACTACCATCATCAATTGTTGTTAAATGTACTCAGACGAAAGAAGAGGTACGTATGTATCATAAACAATTGGTGCGTATTATTGAAAATAAATATAATAATAACTACGGCCTATTTAAAGCATCGTATATTAAGAAAGGTAATAAACCGGTTGAAGAGAGATATACCGAGGGTGGTGATTATAATCCAGCACCTGAAGGTTATAGAAAATTCCTAATAACGTCCTACGCTTCACATAAAAAAAATACTAACCTAACAAAGTCTGAGCTTGCCGGAAAGTTGATCTTTCTAAGTGATTGCTATACAAAGAGATATCCAGGCTCTTTAGAAGAGGCAGTCGATAGACTGGAACTAGCTTATAATGAAGAGCTATGAGAGATATATTAAAAGATATTGCAACTGCGCTAATTAGTATTGTTTTATTAGTTCCCGTTTGTTTGCTGGCATGCTTTCACGCAGCGATGGATCTACCAGTCCGGGTTTCAGAACTGATAGACGAACATATTGATTAGTAGGAACACTGATATAATCGTAGTATGAACCTAGAATATAAAGCTACTAAATTCGAAACTGTTAGTGATATTGTAATTCCTGACATCTTCTACCGCCGATATAAGAGCGGTATCGACGTTATTGATGAGTTATTTGGTGAGGGTGTCTTACCCGGATCTTCGATAACTATGTGTGCTCCTGCTGGTTGTGGTAAAACTACTCTACTACTTCAAATTCTTGAAGGATTGAGCGCTAATGGTTATAACGTTGGTTACGCCTCCGGTGAAGAAAATACCTATCAGTTAGCCTTTACCTGTAACCGTATTGGAGTTAAGAAGGTAGCAGTCGCTAATATGACTGATATCGATGATTTAGCGGATGCAATGGACGATCTTGACGCTCTTGTGATAGATAGCTTTCAGGCTTTAACTACTACTAAGAAGATGAATAGTAGAGCCCTAGAAAAGTATGCTGTTAGTAAGCTTACTAGAGCTGCTAAGGATAAAGAGTGTACTGTATTCTTTATTATGCATCTTACTAAAGATGGTAAGCTTAA
>TARA_R110001599_G_scaffold229761_2_pt1 | contig 24194 bp, 4 predicted proteins | sample TARA_R110001599 | Tara Oceans TARA_R110001599 (sample SAMEA4398360) | marine metagenome | biome: Polar Biome; feature: [MES] marine water layer (ENVO:01000295) within the mesopelagic zone...; material: water (ENVO:00002006), including particulate matter (ENVO:01000060) such as......
AAAAACAACAGTTGAAAGTGTTGTTACCGATGCTGAATATAGGCCTGTAATATCATCTTCTGTACCCGTACCATTACTGACCGCTTCGTTTTCATTGGCCCCGGCTCCATCTAAAATATAACGATCAAAACTACCATTGTCTTCACCCCAAACCGAGCCTGCATTGTCTGCTGCTGGTCGATAGACTACAATCACTGACAAGTCCTGATAAGTATCTGCATTAATGCTTAGTGTAGTATTATAATAGTCGGTACCATCAAAGTAATTAGATGGGTTAAAGTTGATCAATGATCCGCTGTTTGGTGTACCAAAAGGTGTAACCGTAACATAGTTGTTGGAAACATCTCTCCATGAAGTACCTCCACTGTCGGCCCTTAACCAGAGCAAGAAATTAGTGTCAATTCCTCCTGGTGAGCATAATTCTTCGTTTGTTTCGCGCCAATCTCTTTCGGTGGTCTCATCAGCGGTGGTGATGTCTGGAAATGAATTTGCAGTTTCATTGTTATGAACATTGGTGGTTGAATTCGGCCCAACCACATTATCGAAATTGTTATCTAAACCATCATTGTCATCATCTAGTCCGTTTGGTGTAGTATCAGGCAGGTAGTCTCCGTCAGTGTCCCAAGCTTCAATAATATCATCCAGTCCGTCATTATCAGAGTCTAAATCTAAATAGTCAGGGTTATCTAGCCCGTCTGTGTTCGCGATAAGTGTAGGAACACCCGTGACGCCTCCACAAGGCACACAGTGAACATCAAAAGCATCATCGATACCATCGCCATCTAAATCAGAACCCACAGGGATTACCGGAGTTCCTGTAGTGGCCTGTGATTCGATCAAATCTACAACTCCATCACCATCACTATCAACATCTATTCTATTTTCTAATTCATCTCCATCAGTATCTGCATCGGTCAACGGGGTTCCGGCTGCTTCAATATTATCATAGGTATTTTCCCAACCATTGGCTCCAAATGTTGAACCGTCAACTCTGCCATCATTGTTGGAATCTACTCCACCTGCTTCTACGATATCTGGAATACCATCATTGTCTGAGTCTAAGTCTAGGTGGTTAGGAATACCGTCATTATCGGTATCTGTTCCAGTACATGGTAGAAGGAACGATGGATAGCTCACGTTAAATATTCTTACGTTTCCATCTACTTGGATTAAGGTAATTCTAACATGCGTAGCATTCGTTGCTAGTTCATGGGGTATATTTTCCAAGACTCTCCTTGCTGCAAAAGAATAAGTTCCTGTTGTGCTAAAATTAATCCCATCCGTTGATTCGCTAACTACTATTTGATCGTCACCGTTATTTCTTTTTTCCCCGCGTATGGTTAAAATTGTTCCAGAAGCAACCACGGAACCGCCTCGAAGCTCTACCAGCATTTGAGCTCCATTGTTTCTTAATTCAGCACGAGTTCCATCACTACCATCAATAGCTCCTGCAGGATTGGTTACCTCAAAAACTGACTGACTAGCGGATGAAGCGTTAGCGCCAGTTACAGAAATATCTGTACATCCCTCATCCACATCCAAAACGCCATCATTGTCATCATCGATATCATCGACATCGGCTACGCCATCCAAGTCAGAATCAATGACATTGGCTTCTCTCCAATCTCTTTCGCTGGTTTCTCCCGAAGTGGTTACATCTGGAAAATCATTGGCATCCTGATTATTGTAAACGTTGGTAGTTGCGTTAGGCCCTACTACATCATCATAAGCGTTATCCAAGCCATCGCCATCAGTATCTGTTCCCGTAGGGGTAGTATCGGCTATCAAATCACCATCGGTATCCCATCCTTCCACAGCGTCCAGAAAACTATCATTGTCAGAATTCAGGTCAAGATAGTCAGGTGTATTATCGCCATCGGTATCTACTGGAGTAGTTGGGGTGCCTCCAGTAGTATCAAAGGCATTATCTATACCGTCTCCATCGGTATCCGTTCCGACAGGAACAACCGGTGTACCTGTGGTGGCTTGGGATTCGATTAAGTCTACTATGCCATCTCCATCACTGTCTATATCTAAGTTGTTTTTAATACCATCACCATCCGTATCAGGGTTGGCCAATGCTGTTCCGCCATTGTCACTGTCAAATGTATTGGCCCAGCCATCTTCATCTAAATCTGTGTCGTCATCTACTACACCATCATCATCTGTGTCTACTCCTCCGGCTTCAATGATGTCTTCAATGCCGTCATTATCTGAATCGAGGTCCAGATGGTTATCTATTCCATCATTATCCGTATCGAGTAGAGTATGAGCCGTGCCTCCGTTATCACTATCGAAAGTGTTAGCCCAACCATCATTATCTGTATCAGTATCATTATCTACACGCCCATCGTTATTGGTGTCAACACCGCCCGCTTCGATGATATCAGGAATTCCATCATTATCTGAATCCAGGTCAAGGCTATCGTTGATTCCATCTCCATCGGTATCTTGATCACAAACAGTATACGCCTGAATAGTAGCTTCAACTATCTCAATTCTACCTCCAGTTCTAGAAGTCATTTCAATTTGGATGTATCGAGTATTAGCATCCAATGTATAGGTCAAGCTTGTGACACTGCCAGCTCCGGCAATGTCAGTATCATCGATGGTGATAGGGTTTGTACCTCCTCCCAAGTCAACCGTATTATTCGGCAACTCAGCAAAACGAAGGGTTTTATCGCTATCGCTACTTTTCCAAAGTGTAAAGACTATATCAACGTCTGCTGGGATTACCGATCCTAAATCGACAATGATGTATTCTCCAGCAGCGTTTAATTGAATTCCGTTGTCACTGTCAAAATTTCCATCATTGATAAGTGTGAGGCTTCCACCAGCACCTAACTGACTATCGACAGGGCCTGAGGGTGATTCTGCGTTATTTACACAACCTTCATCCACATCCAGTATACCATCATTATCATCATCAATGTCATTACTATCTGGGATGCCGTCCAAATCTGAATCCGCGGTATTCTCTTCCCTCCAGTCTCTTTCTATATTTCCCAGAGTTGTAACATCCGGAAAATCATAAGCATCTTGTGTATTATACACATTGGTGGTGCTATTGATGCCGTTTACAAGGTCATAAGCATCATCCAATCCATCACCATCGGTATCTGTTCCTGATGGAACCGTATTGGCCACAAGATTCCCGTCCGTATCCCAACCTTCTAGTGCATCTGAAAAAGTATCGCCATCCGAATTGAAATCTTGAAAATCAGGAGTGAGGTCACCATCTGTATCTACTGGAGTTGTAGTTGGTATGCCTGTGATTGCGCCACATGGTGCACAATCATCATCAAAAGCATCGTCATAACCGTCACCATCGGTATCAACTCCAACGGGTACAACGGGTGTGCCCGTTGTGGCTTGAGACTCAATCAAATCAACAATCCCATCACCATCGGCATCAATGTCTAGGTGATCCGCAATACCATCTGAATCGGTATCGATTCCTGGACATGGTAGGGTAAAGCCAGCATAGCTTACCTCGTTAACCCTTAAATCGTCTCCATTTCTGACGTAAGTAATTCTAATATGAGTAGCGTCTGTAGTTAATGTATATTCTTTGTCATAGTCAACTCTTCGGCTTGCAAAAGAAAACTCAACTGAATTGATATATGTAATTCCATCTGTCGATTCACTGATTAACATGAAGTTATCTCCATTAGCTCTTTTCTGAGCATTAACAGTCACAATGGTACCTAAAGGCACTATTCCGCCTCCCCTTAGTTCTACATCCAGTGCAGCTTCGTCATCTTTGAACGCAGCAAATGTTCCTCCATCGCCATCAATGGCATTAGCGGTGTTCTGAACTTCGGCTACAAATTGTGTTGCCGATGTACCTGTGCCTGCGGCAACGATTGTATCTACGCAACCTTCATCAGTATCTAGAATACCATCATTATCATCATCTATATCATCGATATCTGGTACGCCATCAGCATCTGTATCGACAGGTGCTGCAATACCATTACTATCTCTAAAGTCGTCTTCTCCATCTAAGTCGCTATCCTGATGAACAACATTTGATGAGCAAGCGGTAATACCGCTTCCGCTATTAATGAACAATGTAGGATTTACTTCTGCCCTACGGGTATCTGCATCGGTAGGGCCAGTAAAAATGATCACGATATCGTTGCCACTAGACCAGCTTCCCTGCCCAACAATTTCTTGAATAATGGATGAAATATCTACAGTCCGTTGTGCAGAACTCGCTTCTCCAATAGTGTTCCAATTCGCTGGGGACCATGATTCGCTGGCCGTTGTTCCAGGAGTAAGCCTAGCGCTTACATTACTTGCGGTGGCGGCAAAGGCAGAGGCAGAGGTACTCAATTCGCCTCTTATGGTGATGTTGACCGTACCAGTAGTTACTTCATCTGTCTGAAATTGAATGTAAGCGGAGTTAATGGCCGAACCTTGAGCTACTAAAACATTTGCGAAGCGAACCCCAACGGTTTGGTTTGCTCCATCTGTAACTAATTCTAAATCTGTACTTCCAAGGTTTACCGTATTATCAGAATTATTTTGTTCAGCATAATCCGTAGATACTCTGGAGGAGGATACACCATAACATTCCTGATCGAAGGCATCATCTAATCCATTTCCGTTTGTATCTAAACCTGTATTGGCGACATCCGCTATACCATCTCCGTTAAAATCATTTCCCTCAATAAAGTCGGACAGTGAATCATTATCTGAGTTGGTGTCCACATAATCATCCAGTCCAGCCGCATCTGTATCTACTGGGTCTATTGGTGAATTTCCTGAATCCACATCCCAGAAATTAAGAATACCATCTCCGTCTGAATCTGTGAAATCAGATGGAAATTCATAATCATCGGTACTGTATCCTTCACGTGTATCATCGATACCATCAGCATCTGAATCTATGTCTATATAGTTAGGCAGATTAGGCAGGGCATTGGCATTTTCATAAGCCAAATCTGTATTGGGTAGCACATAAACTGAGCCTTCCACGCCATCATCATACCCGGTTCCATCGGCATCCAAAAATCCATCAATTTCTCCGTCTCCATTGGCATCAGTATGGTTGGCCTCGATGACATCCAGAATTCCGTCATTGTCTGAATCTTTGTCAACTCTATTCTCAACACCATCATTATCCGAATCAGGGTCGGTTAAGGCTGTTCCTCCATTGTCTGAATCAAAAGTGTTGGCCCAGCCATCATTGTCTGTGTCGGTATCGACATCTACGCGGCCATCATTGTCATTGTCTACGCCACCAGCTTCAATGATATCTGGAATTCCATCATTGTCTGAATCTAAATCCAATCGGTCAACGATGCCATCACCATCAGTGTCTCCTAATTCATCCGTATCTAAAATACCGTCATTGTCATCATCAATGTCGGTACCATCTGGAATTCCGTCAAAGTCGGCATCGAGTACATTCTCTTCTCTCCAGTCTCTTTCGCTTGTAATGCCCGAGGTTGAAACATCAGGAAAATCATTCGCATCTTGGTCGTTGTAGGGATTGTTGGTACTGTTAGGCCCAGTTACCAAGTCATAGGCGTTGTCCAAACCATCTCCATCGCTGTCCAAACCAGCAGGAACCGTATTGGCCACTTGGTCATTATCAGTATCCCAACCTTCCAAGGCATCGGAAAAGCTATCATTATCTGAATTGAAATCAATATAGTCTGGAATTAAATCTCCGTCTGTATCTTCAGGGTCAGTAGGTGTTCCTCCATTGTCATCATCGAAGGCATTGTCAATTCCATCACCATCAGTGTCAGTGCCTACAGGAATAATTGGGGTACCTGTAGTGGCTTGTGATTCAATTAAATCTACAATACCATCACCATCGGCATCTATATCAATATAATTCTCTAATCCATCCGCATCTGTATCGGGATTTGCCAAAGCTGTTCCCCCGTTGTCAGAATCGAAGGTGTTGGACCAGCCGTCTTCATCGGTATCTGTCGCTGAATCTACTACACCATCGTCATTAGTGTCTACTCCTCCTGCTTCAATAATATCTTCTATTCCGTCATTATCGGAATCTAAATCCACTCGGTTTTCAAAACCATCATTATCTGAATCAGGGTCGGAAAGGGCGGTTCCACCATTCGTGCTATCAAAAGTATTTGCCCAACCGTCATTATCTGTGTCGGTATCGTCATCCACTCTGCCGTCATTGTTAGTGTCTACACCGCCTGCCTCTATAATATCTGGTATACCGTCATTGTCAGAATCCAAATCAAGACTGTCAATAATTCCATCCCCATCGGTATCTCCAGTTTCATCCGTGTCAAGAATACCATCATTGTCATCATCAATATCTATATTATCCGGAATGCCATCAGAATCTGCATCAGCCGCATTTGTTTCTCTCCAATCCCTTTCACTATCACCTGCTGTAGTTACATCAGGAAAAGAAAAAGCGGTTTGACTGTTAGTGGAATTGGTCGTGCTATTTGGTCCTACTATGTCATCAAAGGCATCGTCCAGCCCATCATTGTCTGAGTCTGTTCCTGCGGGAACAGTGTCTGCTGTCAAATCGCCATCCGTATCCCAACCCTCTTGCAGATCTGTAAAATCATCATTGTCAGAATTAAGGTCTAAATAATCTGGAGTGAGATCACCGTCAGTATCTTCTGGGCTACTTGTTGGAGTGCCACCATGATCAGTATCAAAAGCATCATCGAGGCCATCGAGGTCGGTATCCGTACCCGAAGGAACGGTAGGACTCACCGTAGTTTCTTGTGATTCTATCAGGTCTACAATTCCGTCTCCATCACTATCAATATCTAAGAAGTTCTTCTTGCCATCTGAATCTGTATCAGGATTAACCAAAGGAGTTCCGGTTTGCCCAACACCTTCATTATCGAAGGTGTCTGCCCATCCATCTCCGTCTCCATCGGTATTATCATCTACTCGACCATCGTCATCCGTATCAACACCTCCGGCTTCAATAATATCGGGAATACCGTCATTGTCAGAATCTAGATCAAGACTATTAGGGATACCATCATTGTCGAAATCTCCATTGCCTTCATCTACATCTTTAATACCATCATCGTCATCGTCAATGTCATTGGAGTTGATTATGCCATCCCCATCAGAATCTACAGCATTGTCTTCTCGCCAGTCTCTTTCACTAGTTAAGCCTGAAGTAGTGACATCAGGGAAATCATTTGCATCTTCGTTGTTGTGGACATTTGTTGTGCTGTTAGGGCCAAACACATTGTCGAAAGCGTTATCAAGCCCGTCCAGGTCTGAGTCAATGCCAGTAGGTACTGTATTGGCAATTCCATTTCCGTCAGTGTCCCAAGCTTCTAAAACATCTAGGAACCCATCATTGTCTGAATCTGTATCTATATAGTCTGGCGTTCCATCAAACTCTGTGTCTTCCGGATCGGTTGGTGTACCCCCGTTGTCATCGTCAAAGGCATCGTCAATACCATCACCATCCGTATCTGTACCTACTGGAATAATAGGCGTTCCTGTGGTGGCTTGCGATTCGATTAAATCTACAATTCCATCATTATCACTGTCTAAATCAAGGAAGTTCTGGATGCCATCACCGTCTGTATCAGGATTGGCTAAGGCTGTTCCGCCATTATCAGAATCGAATGTATTTGCCCAACCGTCATTGTCAGTATCAGTAGCAACATCTACCTCACCATCTTCATCAGTATCTACACCACCCGCTTCAATAATGTCGAAAATGCCGTCATTATCAGAATCTAAATCCAGACTATTCGGAACACCATCTCCATCAGTATCTGTTGCTTCTCCTTCATCTACATCTTTAATTCCGTCATTGTCATCATCAATGTCGGTAGCATCTGGAATCCCATCACCATCGGTGTCTAATGCCACTCCTTCAAAATCTCGGAAATCAAATTCATTATCTGTATCTGTATCTGGTAGGCTCACATCTGAACGACAAACCACGCCAGAACATGCAGAATCAAAACGGTCATCCAATCCATTGCCGTTAGCGTCTAAACCTGTATTTGTTTCATCGGCTACTCCATTGTTGTCTGCGTCATTACCCTCAATAAAGTCTGACTCTGGGTCATTATCAGAATTGGTGTCTACATAATCTGGATTGCCATCTGTGTCGGTATCTACTGGTATTATTGGATTGCTACCATTTGAAATATCCCAGAAATCTAGAATTCCATCCTCATCATCGTCTCCCAAAAGAGTCGGAAATCTATACCCAGCGGTGCTTAGGCCTTCTCTAGTATCATCGATACCGTCAGCATCGGAATCAATATCAATGTAATTTGGTCTTTGGGTTAAGCCATTGCTATTCTCATAGAAAAGGTCGGTGTTGGTCACTGGCAATGGACTAGTTTCCAAGGCATCGGCATAACCGTTTCCATTAGCATCAACAATGTTATCCACTTGTCCATCGCCATCAGCATCTACAGATGCCCCTGCTTCGCGAAGGTCAAGAATACCGTCATTGTCAGAGTCTAAGTCTAAAATGTCTTTATATCCATCGTTATCAGAATCAGGGTTTGTTGCTAACATTACTCCGCTTTCCGCAGAAGTTTCTCTTGTATCTACGATTCCGTTCGCTCCCACTGCACCAGATAGGTTACCTTGAGAAGCCACATATTCGGCAGGTCTTATTCCAGCATTTGCCTCAATAGCATCAGGAATACCATCATCATCTGAATCTCTATCTCTGTAATTAGGAATCCCGTCATCATCATAATCTTCAGATCCTTCTACACTATCTAGAATGCCATCATTGTCTGAATCAAGATCACACTTGTCTAAAATACCATCCCCATCAGAATCAAGCTCTCCTTCAAAGAAATCTGTCAAGCCATCGCCATCACAGTCACTCCCCGTTCCTAAACCAAAATCATTTCCAGTATCGCTTTCACCAAAGTTTACACCATCTGTAAAAGTTATGGTTTCAACATTATCTGTAGTGAGAGAATAACCAGCAGGATAGGAAGCAGCCTGCGTTGTGGCTAGCAAAGTACCTGTAGTAATATAATAGAATGTATAATCACCATTGACATCAGTTAAGGTGCTTTGAATTCGTGTGTCTTCTGGGTCAACCTGTCCATCTCCGTTTTGATCAATGTATAAGTAGACACGAACATTCTCTAAGCCTGTTTCTCCACCATCTTTTATTCCATCTAGATCATCGTCTTCATAGACAGTCCCTGTTACTTCATTGGCAGGGGCTACCAATGCTGCTAAACCTTCAACATCTCCTCCAACAAAGTCGAAAAAATTACTGCTTACTCCAGTATTAATATTAATCAGGCTTAAACGATTATCACCTCCTCCATCTGAGCCATAAAGTTTTCCATCGTTGTGAAAAGACAGTCCCTCAACGTCATTTTCAGTTAAGGCCACTACGAACTCAAACTCACCAGTTGTTGTATTTACCTTAAATAAAATATCGTTAGCACCATTATCATTTGCAACACCATAAATATCCCCGCTAATCGGATCTACAGCAATATCATCTACATCTACGTCAATCCCATCTCCGGTTATTTCCAAGTAATCTACGCCTGCTCCAAATGCATCAGGCACAAATTGCCCAGTGGTTAAATCAATTTGAAAGAGTAAATCAGGAATAGATCCAGCTTTCCTTTCAACTGCCCACATGATCAGCGTTCGCCCGTCTAGCATTAAGCCATCTACATCATTCAGGGTCTGAGGACCTGCAGAACCATCAGCCGTGCCCCCACCATCTATTTCATCTATTTCTGTAAAAGCACCTGTAGTTCTGTTAAGCGTTCCAAAATCACCGGCATCGGCTGCATAGAGTGTTTCTGAACCTGGTAACGGGTAATAAGCGATTGCCTCAATATTTGATCTTCCGGTAGGGCCAATTTCAACAACCACCCCAGTATTTCTATTGATGGTGTAAAGCGTGTTGTCAACATCGGATATGTAATAAAAGGTATCTGCGACTTGGGCTTGAACAGCCGTACCCAACCCAAAATAAAGGAAGATGAAGAAAATTAACCTATAGCTCATTTTGAAAAGCCATACATACGAGGATTGGCCGCTATCAGACCGAATGGTTAAAAGGCGAGCGATACTCTTAAGAAGAGTGCTCAAATAGGACCAAGAAGATTTAGATTTGATAAACGAAAACGCAGCATCGACAGAAGACTCAGGTTCAGGGCTATTTCCTGATCTGTCCAAATATATAACCTCAACTATTTTTCCTGACCGAGTTCGGTCATGAATAGTATTTTTCAACGTAGCCTGTGTTTAGGTGAATACCACTCAACCGAATAGTTCGGCTGTTAATGTGGTGGCTTTGGATGAGGCAAAAACAAAATCTTAAAAAGACCCTGTCTTAAAAAGCAAAGGTAATACAAATGTGACGACTAGCAAAAAAACGTATGTGAATTTTTTACTAGTCGCTAGATGTACTCTAAAAGGGTTGATAAATTTTCTATAAATTCTTACTATTTATCAGACAATGTTTGTCTTTCAAAGCAAGAAGCAGAGCATAAAGCTTAATGATTAATTGGGATCTTCTTTAGAAGTTTTTCAATAATGTGCTCAGTAGTGATACCGTCAGCTTCGGCCTCATAGTTAAGAATAATCCTGTGGTTCAGCACATCCATACCAATCGCCTTAATGTCTTCTGGTAAAACGTAATCACGGCCATTCATAAAGGCATGTGCTTTAGACGCCAAGTTGAGGTTAATACTTGCCCTTGGTGAAGCACCAAACTGCATGTAATAAGCTTCCTCAGTCAATCCAAAGTCTTTTGGGTTTCTTGTGGCAAAAACCAGCTCTATAATATATTTCTCTAGTGATTCAGAAATAGAAACTTGGTTTACCTCGTTTCGGATACTGAAAATGTCTTCTTTGGTCAATAGCGTTTCAAGCTCAGGCTTAAATGACATGTTCGACATTCTACGCATTACCTCTAACTCTTCGTCTTTAGTTGGGTAGTCCACTTTTACCTTCAACATAAAACGGTCAATCTGCGCTTCTGGCAAACTGTAAGTTCCTTCTTGATCCACTGGGTTCTGAGTAGCCAATACCAAGAATGGTCTGTCCAACTTAAAACTTGTTTCTCCAATGGTTACCGTTTTTTCCTGCATGGCTTCAAGCAATGCCGACTGCACCTTTGCGGGAGCACGGTTAATTTCATCGGCCAAAACTACATTCGTAAAAATAGGGCCCTTCTTTACTTCAAACTCTGCTTTCTTCTGATTGTAAATCATGGTTCCGATCAAATCGGCAGGAAGAAGATCTGGAGTAAACTGCACCCTTTGGAAATCCAAATGAAGTACTTGTGCAAGTGTATTTACAGTTAGCGTTTTCGCAATACCCGGAACTCCTTCTAAAAGAATGTGTCCGTTGGTGAATAAGCCAATCATGAGTCTGTTCACCATATATTCCTGGCCGACCACGATCTTACTTACTTCCGATGCTACTTTGCTTATTTTCTCTTGGTGTATTTTAGCCAATTCTGCTGATACCGCTTCCATTGTTAACTTATTTGTTAAAGGGCTCTAAATTAGAAATTTTGATCAATTACTGGGGTCAATACTCAAATGAGATGGTAAAGTTTTCCAGCGTTGGTAGAATGAGGCGAATATCGGTCTTTTCTCACTTTATAAAAGATATTCCTTTGCCCTTTTAACAATTATTAACCTTGGTGAAAAAAACTTTGATCCAAAAACCCCTTTCCATACAACAATACCCTCAATTTTTAATACGGCACTGAAATACGGCTTTCTGCAACTGACACTTCTTCAAACGTTAGTTAACTTTATATAATTATATTTCATTGAATAAAAGAGGCTTCTAGCAGGCCCCGAATATTGTGTTATTCTAACACACCCCTCCCTTGCCAACAATAGGAATTCACTATTTAACCGCCTAGATTAGCATTAATAAGACTCTTTTCACCTATCACTCTGGACACCAACTAAAATGCTGATCAAGGACAGTAAAAAGTGGTTCATTAGAATAATTATATTATTTGCATCCATTTTTGGCCTTGCACAAAGCGCCTATTCCCAAGGGCCCGTGATTTCCAATGTTAATATCAACAGTTGTGTCGGTGAAATCAGAATTAGCGTAACGAATGGTGTTTTGCCTTACTCTTTCGCATGGGAAGACTCAGGCGGAAACCCTGTAGGTACAGACTCCTTTCTTCTTACAGGCGTAGGTGCAGACAATTATACAGTTACGGTTACTGATGGAGGTCTCAATACTACAACCGCTACCTATACGGTCACCGACCCTCCTGATTTGGTGGGTTCCGTAGTCGTCAACGATGTTAGCTGTAAAGGAGATTCTGATGCACAAGTGGTGGTAACCATGGCCAACGGAAACCCAGATTATGCTTGGGAGCTCACCAATAGTGCCAGCGATATTGTTGGAACAGGAAGTGTAGGCGGAATCGTAATCACTATTGGCGGACTGGGCGTAGATAATTATCAACTGACCGTAACTGATGATGATGGATGTGCTGGCACCATTAACTTTTCAGTAACGGAGCCAGCCAATTTCTTAGGCGCTAATTTAGTTTCCCAAACCGATGCTACTTGTAGTGATTTGGCCAACGGAAGCCTTGAGGTAGTAGGAACAGGTGGCTGGGGAAATTATACCTATGCGTGGTATACCGAACCGGGAGGTGTTTTTCTTAGCGCTGGAGCCGCAATCAACAGCTTGCTTCCCGGAACCTATAGGGTCTACATTACTGACGACAATGGCTGTGTCGTGAATAGAACCTACACCATTGATTCCCCAGACCCAATTGCTATTACTTCTTCAATCACCGATGCCTCATGTAATACGGGCAGTGATGGAGCTATTGATATTGCTGTAACTGGTGGAAATGGCGGTTACACTTATAGCTGGAGTAATGGACCAACTTCCGAAGATATTTTGGGCTTAACAGCTGGTGATTATACCGTCACCATTACCGACAACCTTGGCTGTGATTATTCAGAAACATTTACTGTAAGTGAGCCAAATGCCTTGGCCATCAACCCAAACATTACTGATGTTAAATGCTTTGGAGATAATTCAGGTAGAATTCGCACGAACCCTTCAGGCGGAACCGCCCCATATGCCTATTCATGGTCAACAGGAAATTCGGGAAAGAACCTGAACAACCGAATCGCGGGAAGCTATACTTTAACCGTAACCGATGCAAACGGCTGTACTGTAATGGGTACTTATACTATTAATGAGCCCACAGCCGCACTTTCTCTTCAGTCTATCACGAACAATTCTCCCTCTTGTTTTGGTGAAAGTGATGGAAGCTTAAATATAGTCATGCAGGGCGGAATAGCACCTTATAGTTACATTTGGTCAAGCGGAGCGAATACCGCAACTGCTGCTGGTTTATCCTCTGGCAATTATACCGTATCCGTAACCGATGCAAACGGCTGTACATTCACTGACAACTACACCGTAACCGACCCTCCACAAATTATTGTTACACCTACTGTTCTCACCGAGCCTACTTGTAATGGAGCTGCAGACGGAAGTATCACCGTGCTCGCCAGTAACGGAACTGGCCCTTATACCTATAACTGGAACACAGGAGCAGTTGGAGCAACATTGACAAATGTGCCCGCTGGAACTTATACAGTAACAGTTACGGACAATGGCACCACCTGCTCCACAACCCAAGATGTAACGCTAGGTGAACCAGATCTGATTGTTGCAAATGCTGTGGTTGAAGACATTAGCTGTAATGGTCAGGTAGACGGAAGTGTAACTTTGGCGCCTACTGGCGGAACGGGAGGGTATACTTACCTGTGGAATACTGGTGCAACAGCCGATAATATTTCTGGGCTCATCGCAGGCAGTTATTCGGTAACCATTGAAGACGCGAGCGGATGTTCGGTTTTCGAATCCTTCACCATCGTAGAACCCGACCCGCTTACCTCTGTAGTTGTCAAGCAAGATGTGTTGTGCAAAGGCCAGTCCACTGGATCCATCGACCTCACCCCGGCAGATGGAACAGCTCCCTATTCCTTCCTCTGGTCGAATGGAGCGGTTTCTGAAGATTTAGTAAATGTAGCCGCAGGAAATTATTCAGTAACAATCACCGATGCCTCGGGATGTTCTATCGTTAAAGCCATTACCATTGATGAACCAGCCGAAGTGTTGGCTTTAAGTGGAACAGCTACCAACGTGACTTGCAATGGTTCGGCCAATGGAAGTATTGATTTTGAGGTAACTGGTGGAGTTGCCCCTTATTCTTACTCGTGGAATACTGGGGCCATTTCTCAAGATTTAAGTAACCTTTCTCCTGGCGTTTATACAGTGCAAGTAACCGATGCAAATGGCTGTATTAAATTCGATTCGTTTACCATTACTCAACCCGCCATTCTTTCAGTCAACACTACTAAAACGGATGTCACCTGTAATGGCGCAGATGATGGAACCATAAGCCTTAATGTCAGTGGTGGCACCGCCCCTTTTACTTATTTATGGAATGATGGAGACACAAATCAAAACAGAACTGGACTTTCGGCAGCAAACTATACCGTTACCGTTACCGATGCCAATGGCTGCCAGAACACTCAAAACCTTAGCATTTCAGAACCCCTAATTTTAGCCGTTACCAGCACCAAACAAGATGTGCTGTGTTTTGGTGACGCCTCAGGCGTGGTCAATATTACCCCCACAGGTGGAAATTTACCTTATTCCTTTTCATGGTCGAATGGTGATCTCACAGAAGATCTAAATGGAGTAGTTGCTGGCAGCTACACTGTTACTATTACCGATGCAAAAGGATGTATCACTACAGAAACTGTTCAAATCAATCAACCGGCTGCAGCGTTAACTTTCACCCCAACTGTAGGGCAAATCACCTGCAATGGGGCAGCCGATGGTGCCATTAGTCTGAATGTGTCAGGCGGAACAGCACCCTATACTTACAACTGGTCAAACGGAAGCACAAGTCAGAACTTAAGTAACCTTTCCCCTGGAACTTACAATGTGACCATCCGTGATGCGAACAATTGCCAAGTCACAGGCTCTTATGATATTACCGATCCGCCAATTCTTAATCTTTCAGGAACAGAAACCGATATTACTTGTTTTGGAGCGAATGATGGCGAAATAGACATTACGGTAAGCGGAGGTGAAGCACCCTATACTTTCGTTTGGTCGAATGGAGATAATACGGAAGATGTCTCAGGCTTGGCGCCCGGAGCCTATACTGTTCAAGTAATTGATAATCGTGGTTGTTCTATTTCCAAAAACTTCAACCTAAGTCAGCCTACTGCACTTAATATTGCCTATACCAAAGCAGATGTAAACTGTTTTGGCGGAAATGATGGAAACGTTGACACAACCGTTACAGGCGGAACCGCACCCTATTCTTATAGCTGGGATAGTGGTCAAGCGCAAGCCGATATTCAGGATTTAATCGCAGGAACTTATACGATTACGGTTACCGATGGAAATGGCTGCCAATCCATAGAAAGTATTGTTATTGATGAACCTGCGGCCGCTTTGGCCATCACCAACAGCGTAACCGACTTAAGTTGTTTTGGGTCGAACAATGGCTCGATTGCTTTGGTGACTTCGGGTGGAACTGCACCTTATACTTACAGTTGGAGCAATGGAAAAACCACCCGTGATATTTTCGGACTTTCTCCAGGAGCCTACCAAGTTACGGTAACCGATGCCAACGGCTGTTCGCTTCAAGAAATCTTCAACATTACCATGCCCACAGCCCTTGAGGTTACGGCCTCCACAACAAACTTATCATGTAACGGAACGCTAAACGGAGCAATCGACTTGACCGTAACGGGCGGAACAGCTCCTTATACTTACGGATGGAATAATGGAGAAACCACGGAAGATCTGACGAATATTTCGGGTGGAACTTACCAAGTATTTATTACCGATGCCAATGGTTGTTCTTTGACCCGAACCTATACCATTACCGAACCTCTCGTTTTAGTGGCCAGCATTACAAAGCAAGATGTCACCTGTTTTGGGCAAGGCGATGGCGATATTGATGTCATCATTTCTGGAGGAATAGCACCTTATACTTATGCATGGAGCAATGGCGCCATCACTAAAGACTTGGCCAATATTTCGGGTGGCACTTATACCCTAACCGTTACCGATAGCAACGGTTGCCAAACGGTAGAAACTGTGGTCATAGACGAACCACTTTCTGCCTTGGCAGCCAGCGGAACCTCCACCGATGTTTCCTGTTTTGGGGGAAATAATGGAACTGTAGATTTAACAGTTAGTGGAGGAACAGCGCCCTATACTTATGCTTGGAACAATGGCCGAACCACCGAAGATGTTGCTGGACTAACAGCGGGAAATTACCAAGTCGTTGTAACCGATGCCCGAGGTTGTGCTATAGCCGTTCCTTTTACTATTGGCTCTCCAACTTTGATGCAGGCCAACGCTTCCATTTCTAATATTACTTGCAACGGAGCTGATGATGGAGAAATTGATTTAACGGTTACAGGTGGAACAGCTCCTTATACTTTCCTATGGTCGAATGGTGAAACTACCGAAGACCTTTCAACACAAACGCCTGGCAATTATTCAGTACAAATTACCGATGCCAACGGATGCGTAATCTCTAGAAGCTTCCAAATTACCGAGCCCATCGCCATGCAGCTAACCTATACCCAAACGGATGTGCTTTGCTTCGGAAATTCTACTGGCGCAATCGACATTACGGTTACTGGAGGGGTTGGAGGCTATACTTATACTTGGTCAAATGGTGCTACTTCGGAAGACCTTTCCAGTCTTTCCGCTGGAAATTATTCTGTTGTGGTGACGGATGTCAATGGTTGTTCGGTAACACAAAACATTCAAATCACTCAACCACTCGCTGCACTTTCGGTTTCAGAAACCAAAACCGACTTGACCTGTTTTGGGGCAAACGATGGCACCCTTGATCTAACCGTTACGGGTGGAACAGCTCCTTACACTTATGCTTGGAGCAATGGAAAAACCACCCAAGATAATTTCAATATTGCTACGGGGGTTTATGACGTCACCATCACCGATGCCAATGGTTGTTCAATCCAAAAAAGCTATACCATTACCAGCCCAGATGAACTGACTTTAACTGGAACAACAACTAATATTTCATGTTTTGGTGCAGCTGATGGAGCTATCAATATTACTGCTACGGGCGGAACTGCCCCTTATACTTTCGTTTGGTCGAATGGGGCTGGAACAGAAGATATTTCTGGATTAGTGCCCGGCAATTATTCGGTACAAATCACCGATGCGAATGGTTGCACAAAAACCGAAATCTTTACCATTACGCAGCCTGCCGTTCTGCAATTAACTTACACCCAAACGAATGTCCTTTGCTTCGGAAATTCTACTGGCGCAATTGACATTAGCATCACTGGGGGAACTGGCGCCTATACTTACGCTTGGTCAAATGGTGCAACTTCTGAAGACCTTTCTAGTCTAGCTGCAGGAAATTATTCTGTTGTGGTAACGGATGTCAATGGTTGTTCGGTAACACAAAATGTTCAAATCACACAACCGCTTGCCGCGCTTGCGGCCACGGAAACCAAGACCAACTTGACTTGCTTTGGGGCAAATGATGGAACGATTGACTTAACCGTTACGGGCGGAACCGCGCCTTACACTTACGCATGGAGCAATGGAAAAACCACGGAAGACAATTTCAATATTGCTGCGGGAGTTTATGATGTCACCATCACCGATGCAAATGGCTGTGCTATTCAAAAAAGCTATACCATCACCAGTCCGGATGAACTGACTTTAACTGGAACAACCACTAACATTTCATGCTTTGGTGCTGCCGATGGCACCATAAATATTACTGCTACCGGGGGAACCGCACCATACACTTTTGTCTGGTCGAATGGAGCTGGAACGGAAGATCTTTCTGGATTAGTGCCCGGCAATTATTCGGTACAGATTACCGATGCCAATGGTTGCTCTAAAACGGAAAGCTATTCGATTACAGAGCCGACAATTCTAGCTTTTTCTCATTCCAAAGTAGATGTGTCTTGTTTCGGAGGCAGTGATGCTTCTATCAATATTAGTATTGTGGGAGGCACTGCGCCCTACACTTATGCATGGTCCAATGGCGCGACTTCCGAAGATCTTTCGGCACTTAGTGCTGGTGATTATACCGTGGTGGTTACAGACATTAACGGTTGTCAAATTTCACAAACCATCAATATTGTAGAACCGCTTGCCGCTTTAACTGCCGTAGAATCCATCACTAACCTTACTTGCTTTGGTGCAAATGATGGTTCAATAGAACTTTTGGTCACAGGTGGAACTGCACCTTATACCTACAACTGGAATAACGGTTCGAGCACAGAAGACATTTACGCACAAGCTGCAGGTGCTTATCAGGTCACCATTACAGATGCCAACGGCTGTTCCATTCAAGGCAATTATAACATCACAACCCCTGATCCATTAAGCTCAATCGGCACTTCCCAAAACATCAGTTGCAATGGCCTTACGGATGGAACAATTGACTTAACCGTCACTGGAGGAACAGCGCCCTACACTTATTCATGGAGCAACGGGGCAACCACCGAAGACCTTTCTGCTTTAGCTGTTGGCAGCTACCAAGTGCAAGTGACCGATGCGCAAGGATGCAGCGTTTCGCGAAGCTTTAACATTACCCAGCCTCTGCCACTCACTCTGAATTATGTTTCCAATAATGTTTCCTGTTTTGAGGCGGGCGATGGTAACATTACCACTCAAGTATCTGGTGGAACAGCGCCCTACACCTATGCTTGGAGCAATGGAGAAACTACCAAAAATATTTCGGCCTTAACTGGAGGCAATTACGAGTTGACGGTCACCGATGCCAACGGATGTCAAACCACCAAAAACATCACCATCACCGAACCTATTTCGGCACTTAATGCAGCGGCCACTATTACCGATGCAGGTTGCAACGGCCTACCGAATGCACGAATCGACTTAACCGTTACAGGAGGAACAGCACCCTATAATTACCTCTGGAGCAACGGTTCGGTACAAAGAGACTTGGTGAATGTTTTTGCCGGAGACTATCAAATTATAGTGACAGACCGAAATGGCTGTACCTTCTCCGCTTCTTATTCCATTGCCCAGCCAAACGCTATTATGGCTGATTTGGCGGTCACCAATACTACTTGTTTTGGAGATACCGATGGAAGCATCACTGTCACACCGAGTGGCGGAACAGCGCCTTACTCCTACATATGGAGCAATGGATCAACAAGCAAAGACTTAATCAATGTGGCGGGGGGAACCTATAACCTCACCATTACAGATGCCAATAATTGCTCAAGCACTTCATCAGTAGAAATTGGCGATTCAAGAAATTTGAATGTGAGCATTCAGAAAACGGATGTCTTATGTAAAGGAGAATCTAATGGAGCCATAGTGCTCAATGTTACAGGAGGTAGTGGTACGTACACCTATGTGTGGGACAACGGCTCGGAGGGAAAGGTGCTTACCAGCCTTTCCGCTGGTGTATATCGTGTGTTAATATCCGATGCCGCGGGTTGTGCGACCACTGCTTCTATTGTTATTTCTGAACCCGCCCTTGCACTAGGGCTAAGCATAGACAGAACTACTGAGTTTGCCTGTTTTGGTGAGAATACGGGCTTCGCCAATGCCATTCCTTCTGGCGGAGTTGCCCCATATACTTATTTATGGAGTAATGGTGCCCGTACAAGACAAATCAACAACCTAAGTGCTGGCAATTATACTGTCAGTGTTACCGATGCCAACGGCTGTTTGGTTCAACAGAGTTTCAGCATTCAGCAACCAGTAAAGCCCATCAGCATTAGCGTAAAAGGTGGTCTCCAATTGTCATGTGCTGGCGATGGAAACGGAGCCATTGAACTGAATGTAGAAGGTGGCACCGCTCCATATACTTACCTTTGGAGCACAGGAAGTACGGCCTCTAAAATTGAGAATTTAACTGCTGGAGATTACACCGTTCGCGTTTCAGATGCAAAAGGCTGTATCACCGAAAAAGTGATTTCTATTGAAGAACCAAGCCCTTTAATTATTGCCGAAGCCCTAGTAAACGAAAGTCAATGCTTTGACGACAGAAACGGCTCTATCAACCTGGATGTGAGTGGCGGAGCGTTCCCATACACTTACCAGTGGAGCAATGGCGCAACCACCAAAAACATAATTGGCGTATCGGCCGGAACCTTTACGGTTGACATCACCGATGCCAATGGCTGTTCTGTGCAAGGGGTATATACCCTCAGTACTCCAGAGCGCTTTATTGCCGCGCCTTTCGTTTCAGAAATTAGCTGCGTTGGGGCGAATGACGCTTCTATTTCGCTCAATATTGAAGGCGGCATTGATCCAGTTTCCATCCAATGGAACACAGGGGCCAATTCAGAAGTAATTACTGATTTGGCTCCCGGCCAATACAATGTGCTCATCACCGATAAGAAAGGCTGCACCATTCAAAAACTGTTCAACATTATAGCGCCTTTACCGCTCAGTTTAGATGCCTATATCGAAGATGCTGAGCGTTGCAACGACCCGAGAAGTGGAAGGGTGAATGTGATTGTTTCCGGAGGAAGAGAACCCTACACCTACCGCTGGAACAATGGGGAAACTGGGTCTGAATTGGTGGATGTTTTACCGGGAACTTACGTGGTGACTGTATCAGATCGATACGGTTGCGAAGTGCAGGGCACCTACATTGTGCAGCAACCCGAGCCTTTGCGCATAGGGCTTACCTCTGTGCGTGTGGTGGATTGTGAAAACCGAGTCGCAGGCGTGAAGGTAAAAGCCAATGTCACGGGAGGTTTCGGAAACTACACCTACAACTGGAGTTTGGGCAGCAGCGTCAACAATGAAATTTTCCTTACCCAACCGGGAAGACTCAATTTAGAAATCTTGGATGACCGCGGTTGCATTCAGTCCAAAGCCATTGACATTTCCATTCCTGAATTTGGCGAAGCTGAATTCTCCTACAATGCAGAATCACTGCGAGACCTTGGAGATTTGGCCGCCAACGATCCTGTCAATTTCTATGATGAATCTGTCGGAAATATTATTGATTGGGACTGGGAATTTGGTGACGGTTTCGACTCGGATGAAATTGATCCTATTCATACCTATGATGCCCCAGGTCAATACACAGTTACGCTAATTACCACAGACGATATTGGTTGTACTTCTTCTAAAACCACTGTTTTGGAAATTACAGAAGGCTACCGAATTATGACACCGAATGCCTTTAGCCCGAACGGTGATGGCAATAACGACTACTTCAGGCCAGAATTCTTAGGGCTTACCACAGTTCAGTTTTCCGTTTTCAATACTTGGGGCGAAGTGGTTTTCAGCACCTCAGATTTAGAAACCAAAGGTTGGGACGGCATTGTAAAAGGCCTGCCTGCGGAAAATGGAAATTACGTCTACAAGATTTTCGGTTTTACTCAAAACGGACTAAAGGTAGAACGCAATGGCGTTTTCGCACTGATTAAATAAACACTTTAAACAAACTCTTATGAAAAGACTTCTACCCCTCGTTTTGTGTTTAGTTTGTCTCTTATGGTCCGAAAAAGCACATGCTCAAGACCCACAGTTTTCGCAATTCTATGCCTCGCCCATGTACCTTAACCCTGCGCTGGTGGGTTCCGCAGACCGTGGCAGGGTAGGCGTGAATTACAGAAATCAATGGCCTTCGCTTGCCCATTCTTTCACCACCATTTCGGCCTATGCCGATTTCTTTTCCAAAGCCATCGAAAGTGGAGTGGGCATTATTGTAAATCAGCACAAGGAGAGTTTTTTAGATTATCAGTCCAATGAAATTGGAATGGCCTATTCCTACAAATTGAGAATTTCAGACGGCCTGATGATGCGTTCTGGCATTCAGCTTTCTTACTTCAACAAAGACCTCAATTTCGAAAATCTAGTATTCGGAAATCAGATTGACATTGACAATGGTCAGGTCATTGGGCCTTCGGGCGAAACTTTTGATCGTGGTGAAAAAGTAGATTTTCTAAGTGCCTCGGCTGGGGGCTTGTTTTATACCAACGCCCTCTGGATTGGCGCGGCAGTGCATCACATCAACGAGCCCAATCAATCCTTTTTGGATGGCGAAAGCAGGTTGGCCAGAAAATACTCGCTACATGCGGGCTATAAACTCAATTTAGGGGATGGAAGAAGACTCCGCACCATATCCTATGACTTTCAGGAAAGGTCGGTCACTTTTGCGCTCAACTATAAAAAGCAGGCGGGCTTTAACCAACTGGATGCTGGCATGCAGTTCTATTTTCAGCCTTTGGTGATTGGCGGTTGGTACCGAGGCATCCCCGTGCAAACGGTAGACAAAGTGGTTAAAAATGAATCCATCATTGCCCTTTTAGGTTTAGAAATCACCCCAGACATGTCCATCGGTTATAGCTATGACTTTACCGTCTCAAGCCTAGCCGGCTCCACCGGAGGTGCCCATGAATTTTCATTAACCCTCAACTTTGGCCAAATAGTAAAACGCACCCGTAGAGATACGATACTGCCTTGTTTTAAGTATTGATATACTCCTGCTCGTTTGCAACGAGCGGGAGTGGGGAAGACCAGTCCGAACTAGCAGGCGTCTGAGGTTTACATTGTCCACTGCGGTAACTGGTGCTCACTTGCAGTGAGTACCTATCTTGCTATGCGTTTTTTAGTGCATTATTCGTAAATAAGATAAAAGATTATTCTACTCCGCTTTGCGAAATAGAAAGCCCAGCATCAATAACAAATTTCAAAACGAACATACTATCGAAACTCAAATCACTTAAATTAGTGTAGTTCAAATTTTAATATGTCCAGAAAATACAAGGCCAATAATACAGAAGGAGTGTACTTTATAACCTGTACAGTCATAGGCTGGGTAGATCTTTTTTCAAGGCCAGAATACAAGGATATACTCATGAAATCACTTCAACATTGCATAGAAAACAAAGGCCTAAGTGTTCATTCCTTTGTGATTATGACAAGTCATATCCATCTAATTGTAAGTACCAATAATGAAATAAAACTGTCTGACATTATTCGTGACTTTAAAACCTTTACAGCAAAAGAATTGATCAAGGAAATACAAGCTATCAATGAAAGTAGAAGAGAATGGATGCTGAATAAATTCAGATTTGAAGCCGAGCGTAAAGTGAGAGGTAAGACTTACAAGCTATGGCAAGATGGTTTCCACCCAATAGAATTATTGACTGGTGAAATGGTATCTCAAAAGTTAGCCTACATTCATAATAACCCTGTTTATGAACACATTGTAGATGAGCCTGATCATTACTTGTATTCATCTGCTCGACAATATGCAGGAAAGGAGGGCATGCTAAATATTGAGTTTATAATTTGATTAAAAAAAAGACCAGTCCGCACTACAAGTGCGAACTAGCAAGCCTATGAGGTTTAATTATCTACTGCGGTAACTGGTGCTCACTTGCAGTGAGTACCTATCTTATTCTTTAGTAGCTAATCTTGCACTGTGATTAGCTTCACTCACTCCTTATCGTTTGCAACGATGAGGAACTACCAAAGCATTTCTAATGCGATTTACACCAACAAATGTCAGATCAGTTTATGCCAAGCATCGCTAAAGCGGCTACTAATTTATTTGAGTTTTTGGACAGTGCGGCATACTCGTTACAAACGAGTATGAGTGAAGAGTTGAGGATGAGTCGGGCTTCAACATAACTTCCAGCCTTTGGCAAGTACCTATCTTATTCTTTAGTAGCTAACTTGTACTGTGATTAGCTTCACTCACTCCTCATCGTTTGCAACGAGTAGGAACTACTAAAGCATTTCTAATGCGATTTACACCAACAAACGTTAGATCATTTTATGCCAAGCATCACTTAAGCGGCTGCTATTTTATTTGAGTTTTTGGGCTTGCGGCATACTCGTTACAAACAAGGATGAGTGAAGAGTTAAAAATGAGTCAGTCTTCATACATATCTTCCAGCCTTTAGCGACTAATCTTGTACCGTGATTAGCTTCACTTGATCATCCACTCCAGTCATTTGCCAATGGCCTAGCGCAATGGGAATAGAACCAATACTATTCAATTCGTCAAAGAAATTCTTGAGATGAAAGGTTTCTCCTTTGCCTTCAGTAACCCGTGCATAATCAGCCATCGCACTTTCTAAAAGATACTTACCCGTGATATAACTGGTGCCATAACCCGGCTGCCTTAAATAAAGATGCTGTTCAAAAAGAAGCAATTCCTTTTCGGT
>TARA_R110001599_G_scaffold7283_5_pt1 | contig 24175 bp, 22 predicted proteins | sample TARA_R110001599 | Tara Oceans TARA_R110001599 (sample SAMEA4398360) | marine metagenome | biome: Polar Biome; feature: [MES] marine water layer (ENVO:01000295) within the mesopelagic zone...; material: water (ENVO:00002006), including particulate matter (ENVO:01000060) such as......
GACGATGGAATTTTCATTCTGCAGATCATTATGCAGACCCAGGCCCTTGTGGGCGAGATGCTCGCGAATCCGCGCCATGCCGAGATTGGTGCCGTTCTGGCCGCCAAATTCTTCGGGCAGGGCATAGCGATAATGGCCGGCGGCATCGGCAACCTGCCGCATCTCGACCAGCAGCGCCTCCCATTCCTCGGTCGGCAGTCCCTGGTTTTCCCAGTTGGTCCGCGCGTCTTCGCGACGGTGATCGAAAAAGCGGATATTGTCGTCGCGCTGTTCGATCGGCTTGATCTCGGCCTCGATAAAATCATCGAGAACGCCCAGATAATCTTCAATGTCTTGCGGGATTTCGAAAGCGGTCATGATGAGCTCCATTTGTTGAGCGCGACCTTCAGGCCGGCATATTTGGGTTGATCGATGGACAGGCGTTCGAGCGCGGACAGCCGCAGATGGTTCCAGATCCCCGGAGCGGTGATTTCGATATCCCCGTTTGCGAGGCCGGTGCACAGCTGTTCGTGGTCATGGCCGATCGCGCCGAGCCGGGCCTGGGCGGCATCGCGAAAGCCCGGTCCCCATGCAGCCTGGCGGCGCGCGATGCCGAGCGCATTGCCGGCGACCCGCGACTGGAATTTGTCATGACCCTGCAGATCGGGCTGCACGGTCCCGCTGTTCCATTCGCCGAGAGCGGTGAGAAGCTCGTCATAGCCGGTCTCGCCGGTCACGGCTTTCTCCCCGGGCGTTGACCAGTCCAGCGAGGTACACAGCCGTCCGGGCATAATATCCTCGAATAGCAAGGCGAGATCGATCTCGACCTCCGAGACGCGGCGGCCGATCACCGTGCGCTCGAGCGAGCGGTCTCCGTGGCTGCGCCAGATCTGGCCCATGACCATGCAGGCCACGCCCCACCACAGGGTCGAGTAAATGAGCCAGAAGCGAAAACGGCCGGCGTCAACATTCTTGCCGCTCGCTTCGGCATAGGCCTGCAAGAGCGATTCGGCGCTGTCGAAGCCGCCGGCGAGTTTCTCGTAATGGCCGAATCGCCAGCTTGGCGTGCACAGATAGGCGAGGTCCTGGACCGGATCGCCGAGCCGGATCAGCTCCCAGTCGAGCACTGCGGAAAGCCCATGATGGTCGATCATCAGGTTGCCCATGCGAAAATCGCCGTGAACCAGCTTTCTGTCCGATGCGCCCGGCGCGTTCTCGTTCAACCAGTGAAAGGCATATTCATATATCGGGATCTGGCCGCCAATCTCGTCATATTTGTCCTTCTGGAGTCGAATCAGTTCTGCGGGCGAAAAATAATCCAGCGAGGCGGGCAGCGACTCCACCGGTATCCGGTGAATGGCCGCGAGTTCCCGCGCGCATTGCCCGGTCAGATTGTCTTCGGCCTCGGCAAAGTCCGGATTGCCGAGAATCTTGTGGGGCAGGGTTTCGCCCTCTGCCTTGGTCATGATGAAGCCGTCGCCCAGACGATGTTCGGGGCGAAGCCTGCCGCGAACCTGCGGCGCGGTCACTCCCTCGCCACGGGCCAGTTCGATGATATCCGCCTGAGACGCCAGCGGAACCCCGCGCAAACCGTCATCATCCGCGGAAAGTCCATCGGGCAGGCGGCGCAGGACAAGCTGTTCGCCGCCATAGGAGAAGCCCCAGCTTTCCATGCTGGCGCCGCCTGAAAGGCGCCGCAATTGGCCGAGTTCGCCATCTGCGCCAAATGTTTCGGCGCAATAGGCTGCCAGTTTTTTTTCGAAGTCCTCTCCCCGCATAAGTCGAGCTTAATCAAGCAATTAAAATAGCGCAATGCTTTTACCTGTGGTGCGCGACGCTTGCATGACCAATCAATCGTGCCTAATTCGCTCAATCATATTTGAGGATTGGGGATCGACATGCGTGCATTTATTTTTCCGGGACAGGGCAGCCAGGCTGTCGGCATGGGCAAGGCGCTTGCCGAGGCGAGCAGTACCGCGCGGGAAGTATTCGAAGAAGTCGATCATGCGCTGGAGCAAAGCCTGTTCAAGCTGATGTGCGACGGGCCGCTGGACGAGTTGACCCTCACCGAAAATGCCCAGCCGGCAATCATGGCCAACGCGATTGCCACCTTGCGGGTGATGGAAAAGGACGGCGGCAAGTCGCTGGGCGATATCTGCAGCTATGTCGCGGGCCACAGCCTCGGTGAATATAGCGCCTTGTGTGCGGCCGGAGCGTTGGACCTGACTACCACCGCCGAACTGCTCAAGCTGCGCGGCCAGTCGATGCAAAAGGCCGTGCCGGTGGGCGAGGGCGGCATGGCGGCCCTGCTCGGAGCCGATATCAAAAAGGCCTCGGCGCTGGCCAACGCGTCGTCCGAGGGTGAAGTCTGTACCGTTGCCAATGACAATGACCCGACCCAGGTGGTGATCTCCGGCCATATAGGCGCAATCGAGCGCGCCATAGCCGCAGCCAAGGATCATGGCATCAAGCGGGGCATATTGCTTCCGGTGTCGGCACCTTTTCACTGTTCACTGATGGAGCCTGCGGCCGAGGCGATGGAAGAGGCTCTGGCCGAAGCCAATCTGTTCTCGCCAATTGTGCCGGTCTTTGCCAATGTCACCGCTGCGCCCGTCTCCGATGCCGACGAAATCCGCGACCTTCTGGTGCGGCAAGTCACCGGAACCGTGCGCTGGCGGGAATCGGTCGGCAATATGGCAGAAGCCGGCGTCGAGCAATTTGTGGAATTTGGCGGCAAGGTCCTGACCGGCATGGTCGGACGGATCGCTCCGGACGCAGAAACCGCCAGCCTGATTTCGATGGATGATATCGAGGGTTTTCTGAAGAGCCTGTGAGTGCAGATTGATCCGGTCTTGATGATCTTGAATTTTGAAGGAATATGCTATGTTTGATCTAAGTGGAATGACGGCACTGGTAACCGGCGCATCGGGCGGAATCGGTTCGGCCATTGCCAAATCCCTTGCCGCACAGGGTGCCACCGTTGCGCTGTCCGGAACACGCATGCACGTGCTGATGGAGATGATCCCGGACATGGCGGGCGACGGCCATATCGTCATGCCGTGCGATCTTTCCAAACCCGAAGAAGTAGACGCCTTGGTCCCGGACACGGTAGCGAAACTCGGCAAGCTCGACATATTGGTCAACAATGCCGGAATCACCCGCGACGGTCTGGTGATGCGGATGTCGGACGATGATTTTTCCGATGTGATCCGGGTCAATCTGGAATCGGCCTTTCGGCTGATCCGGGCCGCAGCCCGGCCGATGATGAAGGCGCGCAATGGCCGGATCATTTCGATCAGCTCGGTGGTCGGCGCAACCGGCAACCCCGGACAGGCCAATTATGTCGCGTCGAAGGCCGGTCTCGTCGGCATGTCCAAGGCGCTCGCGCAGGAACTGGCCTCGCGCAACATCACCGTGAATTGCGTCGCACCCGGTTTTATCGAAACGCCCATGACCGACGCGCTGACCGATGCCCAGAAAGACGAGATCAACCGCAAGATTCCGGCGGGCAAAATGGGCAGCGTCGACGATATTGCCGCCGCCGTTGTCTATCTGGCGAGCCAGGAAGCCTCCTATGTCACCGGCCAGACGCTGCACGTGAATGGCGGCATGGCGATGCTCGGCTAGGACCAGCCTCCGGATGTTTTCAACTTTGCTGCTTTTTGCGGCTGCGGGCCTTCAGCCGGCGATGCCGAGCCACGGCCTGCTGACGATTGAAGGCCTTGACTGTATCAGCAGCCAGATCCTGGCCGATCGGGCGCAGGCGCATTATGCCTTGGCCCGCAGAGGCAGGGAGGGAGAGGCGTTCGAAAAGGAGCGCAGCCTTGCAGAAAAATGCCAGGCCGAGCACAGGTGGTCGGATATCCAGACCCGGAACGCTTTCCGGATTTCGGTGATGGATGGCTGGCTGCTGGAAGAAGGGCTGATCGAGAGAATCCGGAATCTGGGTGATTTCAAGCCGTTTCTTGATCAATATTACGCGGATAATGTCAGCGCGACCGGACGGCAGATGTTGGAAGATGTCTTCCAGTCCGGAAAGATGGACAAGGACCTGACTGCCGCCGGCTATCCGGAGCAGGCGGAAATGCGGGAATGGGTCCATGATTATTTTGAATGGCGGGCCACGCTTCGGGGCATCGAGGATGATTTTCACAACCGGGAACTGCGCCAATAAATTTGCTGGTATCACAAAGCTGTTCTTGCCCTCTTGCAAGCGGCGCGGCATGCCAGTAGGACAAACGCGAAATTAATAAAACTAAGAAGGAACTCTCATGAGTGAGACTGCAGACCGGGTTAAAAAGATTGTTGTTGAGCATCTCGGCGTTGAAGCTGACAAGGTAACCGAAGAAGCGGCGTTCATCGATGATCTTGGCGCTGACAGCCTCGACATTGTTGAGCTGGTAATGGCGTTCGAAGAAGAATTCAGCGTCGAAATTCCAGACGATGCGGCCGAAAAAATCGGCACCGTCAAGGATGCCATCGATTTCATCGATAAAAACAAGGGTTAATTGATTTTGAGGTGCGGCCATTGACTGGGCGCACCTCGGGCCAAATGATCGCTGAAAGACAGCAAAGCGGCTCACCGGCCCGGGGAGGATTTCCTGAACCGGTGGCCGTTTTTTATTTTGGGCAGGCTAAGCCCGCAAGGAGAAGCATGATATGCGTCGTGTAGTTGTAACCGGAATGGGCCTGGTGACGCCGCTGGGCGGGGATGTGGAAACGACCTGGAGCAATATACTGGCTTCCAGGTCCGGTGCCGGGAAAATCACCCATTTCGACGCGTCCGATCAGAAATGCCACATCGCTTGCGAAGTGAAGCCGGCCGACCACGAATTTGGGTTCGATCCCAATCTGCGCGTCGACCACAAGGTTCAGCGCCAGGTTGACCCCTTCATCATCTACGGCATTGATGCCGCCGGACAGGCGTTTGAAGATGCCGGGCTGACCGACATGTCGGAAGAAGACCGCTTCCGTACCGGTTGTTCGATCGGTTCGGGTATCGGCGGCCTTCCGGGAATCGAAAAAGAATCGCTGGTGCTTGCAGAGCGCGGCCCGGGACGGGTTAGCCCGCATTTTGTCCATGGTCGGCTGATCAACCTGATCTCCGGCCAGGTTTCGATCAAATATGGCCTGATGGGCCCCAATCACGCAGTGGTTACCGCCTGTTCGACCGGCGCGCACAGCATTGGCGACGCGGCGCGGATGATCGCGCTTGACGATGCCGATGTGATGCTGGCCGGCGGCGCGGAAGCGACCATCTGCCCGATCGGCATCGCCGGTTTTGCGCAGGCAAAGGCACTTTCCACCAAACGCAATGATGATCCTACCAAGGCTTCGCGACCCTATGACAAGGACCGCGACGGTTTTGTGATGGGCGAGGGCGCCGGGGTTGTGGTTCTGGAAGAATATGAGCGGGCGAAAGCGCGCGGCGCCAAGATATATTGCGAAGTGGTCGGCTATGGCCTGTCCGGCGATGCCTATCATGTGACCGCACCGCATCCCGAAGGCATTGGTGCCTATAACTCGATGGCGATGGCGCTCAAGCGTTCGGGCCTGACCACTGCCGATATCGACTATGTCAACGCACATGGAACCTCGACCATGGCCGACACGCTCGAACTGGCCGCGATCCGCCGTCTGTTCGGTGATGACATTGCGACCATGTCGATGAGCTCGACCAAATCGGCAATCGGGCATCTGCTCGGCGGCGCCGGTGCGGTGGAAGCCATTTTCAGCATTCTGGCGATGCGCGATCAGACCGTTCCTCCCACGCTGAATCTTGACGATCCCGAAGAGGAGTGCGCTGGTGTCGATCTGGTCCCGCATTTTGCCAAACAGCGCAAGGTGAAGGCTGTGCTCAGCAACAGCTTTGGCTTTGGCGGAACCAATGCCAGCATCATCATGAAAGCGATCTAGCAATATGCGCCGCCTTGGTTGCCTGATACTGGCGGCAGCCGCGATCATCGCAGTCCTGCTGGCGGGGAATTTCCTCTATGGCTGGACCGCCAGCAGTCCGCTGGAAAACCAGCGGACGATCATCATCAAATCCGGTTCGAGCCTGGCCATGGCGGCCGAGGCGATGGAATCGGAAGGGGTGATCCAGTCTGCCGACACTTTTCTGAACCGGGCGAAGATTCTCGGCGGGTCTGAACCGATCAAGGCCGGAGAGTTCGAGATTCCGGCGGGCGCCAGCAATGCCCAGATTCTGGATATCCTGCAGGGCGGGAAATCCGTCCAGCGGCTGATCACGGTTCCCGAAGGCACTCCTTCTATCATCGTCTACGAGAAACTGATGGCCGAAGATCTGCTCAAGGGCGATATTCCGGTCCCGGCAGAAGGCTCGATCCTGCCGGACAGCTACAGTTTCGAACGCGGCGAACAACGGTCGGCAGTGCTGCAGAGAATGCAAAAGGCGATGACCGATACGCTGGCCGAGCTTTGGCCGACGCGGACGAAGTCCAGCGTCGTCAAGACACCGCAGGAAGCGATCATATTGGCCGCGATCGTCGAGAAAGAGACCGCCTTGGCCCGTGAGCGCAGGACCGTGGCAGGCGTGTACAGCAATCGGGTTCGCAAAAATATGATGCTGCAGGCCGATCCCACCATCATTTATCCGATCACCAAGGGCAAACCGCTCGGACGCCGCATCCGTCAGTCGGAAATCGCACAGGTCAACGACTACAACACTTATGCGATGATTGGTCTGCCCAAGGGCCCGATTGCCAATCCCGGTCGTGCTTCGATCGAAGCGGTGCTGAACCCCGCAAAAACCAGCGCGCTCTATTTTGTGGCCGACGGCAAGGGCGGGCATATTTTCGCGGATACTTTGAAAGAGCATAACGCAAATGTCGAGAAATGGTTCGCGATACGCCGCGAGCGCGGAGAGATGTAGGAGCCCGATATGTCGGCACGACTGGTTGAGGTCATCACACCCGACGCTGAGATATCGCGGACGAAATCGATTATTCAAAAGCACTGCAGTCGCTTCTGGCAGGAACCGGTGCCTGACGGACTGGAAAAATTTTCCTGCGTCGTGGCGAGCCGGACAATAGAGCCACTAGTCGCTGAACTTGCCGGCGTTCTGAAAGACATAGCCGGGTTTTCGGTGCTGGTCCTGCAGGTCGAGGCAGTCCTGCCTGAAATCCCCGAGCTCGAAGAGCTTGCGCCATCACCATCCGGCGACCGCAAGCCGCCAAGCAGACTCGAGGCCTTTTTCACCCGCGATCGGATCAGCACCAACGAGCTTTATGACGATATCGAGGCCAGTCTGGAACTGCGTCCCAATTATCTGCTGACAGTGGTTCTTTCGGCCCTGATCGCCGCACTTGGCATGCGCAGTGGCCAGACCGCCGTGGTCATCGGCGCGATGATAATCGCCCCGCTGCTTGGCCCGACCATGGCAATGGCCATGGCCGCTACGCTGGGAGACAGGGCGCTTGGCCGCCGCGCGGTCAGCACGCTCGTCGTCGGAATTGTTGCTGCGCTGGCGTTCACATTTCTGCTCGGCATGTTTATCGAGGTCAATCCGCTTGTACCGGAACTCAGGAACCGCACGATCGTCCACCCCGCCGACATCGCGCTGGCGCTGGCCTGCGGTGCGGCGGGCGTGCTGGCGTTCAGCCAGGGGGCCTCGCTCTCGCTGGTCGGCGTCATGATCGCGGTGGCGCTGGTGCCGCCGATTGCCGCAGCCGGGCTGTTTCTGGGTAGCGGAGAAGAGATGCTCGGCTTCAGAGCGCTCTTTTTGCTCGCCACCAACCTGGTCTGCATCAACGTGGCGGGCATAATTACCTTTCTGGTGCAGGGACTACCACCCCGGAACTGGCGAATCACAAGCGGCGCATTCCTGATCTGGCTGGCGATATTGCTTCTGTTCGCGGGACTGGTCGGCGGGCGCTTCGCAGTTGAAGGAGATATTCCGCTATTCAGCGAAAGCGGGCCATTGCCGGCGGGGGAAAACGCGGCTCGATAATCGTGATTCTGCCGACGCGACGCCCCTGTTCCCGTGACTATTCGCCGAAGTTACCACCACTCAACAAGCGCGCAGCATCGCGATTGATATGGCCGATCACCTCGTCTGCCGACGAAATATCGTTGATCAATCCAATATCCTGACCCACCGTTATATGGGCCCTGTCATAATCTTCCTGACGGACACCGCCCAGATAATCTTCAATCGCCGCCGCCGGGTCCGATCGCAGCTCGTCAATCCGGCCTTCCCATTTTCGGTGCAATCGATTCCTGATGGCGCGAAAGTCATATTGTCGCGGCCAGTTCTTGCTTCGCAATATGTCGAAGATACTGCTTCTGCCGGTGTCGTCGCCGCTCGCCTCCAGCGCCTTTGCCTTTGCGCTTTGCGGGGCCAGCGACTGGGTGGTGGCCCATAATCTCGAACCGATCAGCGCCCCGTCGGCGCCGAGGATCATCGCTGCGGCAAGGCCGCGGCCATCTGCAATTCCGCCGGCGGCGAGCAATTGGGTCTCTGGAGAATGTCCTGCGAGCCAGTCGGCGACTTCGGGTACGAAGGTAAACGTGCTGCGGCCTTCCAGATCGTTCATGCCATGCCCGCCGGCCTCGCTGCCCTGCGCAACAATGACAGCGGCTCCCGCATCCACCGCTTGCGGTAGCTGGGCCATCGTCTGGATCTGGCAAATGACCGGGATATCGCGGTCGGACAATATTCTGGCAAAGGCTGTCGGATCGCCGAATGACAGCATGACCGCCGCCGGTTCATGCGGTTGGTCCAGCAACCAGTCCAGCGCGCTCTGGTCTTCCGCCAGTTTCCACGAGATGAAGCCGCAGCCCAGTCTCGACAGATTTTCCTGATCGCCGTCCAGCCGGTTGATCGCGTCGCCATATTCGCGTCGCGTCCAGTCAAGATCGCCATAGCCACCGCCGACCAGGCCAAGCGCGCCCGCCCGCGCACAGGCCGCGGCCAGGTCTCCGCCGGTAGCCAATGCCATCGGGGCCAGGGCAATCGGGGCTGACAGGTTGAAGCGTTCGGAGAACCGGCTGTGGATCAAGGGCTGATGCATCAGGATCGAAGGCTTTTCAGACTAGGGACATTGCAACAGCGCTCGCCGGCCTTCAATAATTGAACCGCTCTTTCAGGCTTTCCCGTGCAGCCCGATATTCGGCGGTGAACTGGTCTACCATGTCCTGCACGCTCATGACGTCGTTGATCAGTCCGATGCCCTGGCCGCAGCCCCAGATATCCTTCCACGCCTTTTTCTCGGTGTTGCCGCCGGAACCGAAGTTCATGGTCTTGTAATCGCCCTGCGGCAGATTGTCGGGATCGAGACCGGCTTGCTCGATCGACTGGCGGAGATAATTGCCCTTCACGCCGGTAAACAGGTCGGAATAGACGATGTCGGAGGCTTTGCCCTCGACAATGCCTTCCTTATAGGCCTGGTCCGCATTGGCTTCCTTGGTCGCGATGAAAGCCGAACCGGCATAGCCGAGATCAGCGCCCATCGCCTGGGCTGCCAGTATCGACGCGCCATTGCCGATCGAACCGGAGAGCGCGACAGGACCGTCAAACCATTCGCGGATTTCCTGCATCAACGCGAATGGGGAGAGGGTGCCGGCGTGGCCGCCAGCGCCTGCGGCAACCGGAATAAGGCCGGTCGCGCCCTTTTCGATCGCCTTGTGAGCGAAGCGGTTGTTGATAATGTCATGCAGGGTGATGCCGCCCCAGCCTTTGACTGCTGTATTGAGATCCTCGATTGCACCCAGCGAGGTAATGACGATCGGCACTTTCCATTTCGCACAGGTCGCCATGTCCTGGTCGAGCCGGTCATTGGACTTGTGGACGATCTGGTTGACCGCAAAAGGCGCTGCCGGCTTGTCCGGATTGTCCCGGTTCCATGCCGCCAGTTCTTCGGTGATCTGGTGCAGCCATTCGTCGAGCATCGACTGCGGACGGGCATTGAGGGCAGGGAAGCTTCCGACGATACCCGCCTTGCACTGGGCGATGACCAGTTCGGGCCCCGACACGATGAACAAGGGTGAACCGATAAGCGGCAGGCGAAGATTGTCAAAAATGGCTGGTAAAGTCATGGGCACCCCGATTTAAAGAAATATGCCACTGCAATAACCGATGCAGCGGCATATTCTACTGTTTTCTTAATTGAACACTTAAATTCGGTTCACGGCGCTGAGCAACGCCTCGACTGAAGCCGTGGCAACATCGCTGTTGATGCCGACGCCATAGAATTCTTTGCCGTCGCCGGTTTTACACTCGATATAGGCAGCCGCCTGAGCGTCCTTGCCGGAACCCAGCGCATGTTCGCTATAGTCGATTATTTCCAGCGTTATGCCCAGCGCCGAGGACACGGCGTCAACCACACTGGAAATCAGGCCATTTCCACGACCGCTGACCGAAATTTCGCCATCGGGTCCCTTGACCTTGCCGACGAAAATACGCTCGCCGCCGGTTGCCCGCTCGTCATAGTCGACCAGGCTGTATTTCCCGCTGCCATCAATATGGTAGCGCTTCTGGAACGCCGCCCAGATGTCCTCGGATGACAGTTCCCGGCTCGTTTCATCGGCCAGTTCCTGTACCGTGCGGCTGAAATTGGCCTGCAGGCGCTTGGGCAGCTTGAGCCCGTGATCCTGTTCCAGGATCCAGGCGATGCCGCCCTTGCCGGACTGGCTGTTGACCCGGATGACCGCTTCATAGTCGCGGCCGAGATCACGCGGATCGATCGGCAGATAGGGCACGTTCCAGATTTCGTCATTGCGCTGTTCCTGCGCGGCAAAGCCTTTCTTGATCGCGTCCTGATGCGAACCGGAAAAAGCGGTAAACACCAGCTCCCCGGCATAGGGATGGCGCGCCGGGACCGGCAGCTGGTTGCAATATTCGACAGTCTTGACGATCTCGTCCATGTTGGAAAAATCCAGTTCCGGATCAACGCCTTGAGTATAGAGATTCAGGCCCAATGTTACCAGATCGACATTGCCGGTGCGTTCGCCATTGCCGAACAGACAGCCTTCGACCCGGTCGGCACCGGCCATCATGCCCAGTTCCGATGCGGCAATGCCCGATCCCCGGTCATTATGCGTGTGCAGGCTGATCACGACATGCTCGCGCTTGCTGATATTGTTGCACATCCACTCGACCTGATCGGCATAGATATTCGGCGTCGCGGCTTCGACGGTCGCGGGCAGGTTGAGGATCAGCGGTTTTTCCGCGGTCGGTTCGATAATCTCCATCACCGCCTCGACCACTTCCAGACTGAAATCCAGTTCGGCGGTGGAGAAGGTTTCCGGTGAATATTCGAAATGCCAGTCGGTATCGGGATATTTCTCGGCCTGTTCGCGCAATATGGTTGCGCCTTCGCGGGCAATATCCTTGACGCCCTGCTTGTCGAGCCGGAACACGACGTCGCGCCAGGCTGGAGAAACCGCGTTATAGAGATGAACGATCGCTGCCCGTGCGCCTTCCAGACTGGCGAAACTGGTTTCGATCAAATCGCGGCGGGACTGGGTCAACACCTGGACCATGACGTCATCGGGTATCCTGCCCGATTTGACGAGACCGCTGATGAAATCGAAATCGGTGGCACCGGCGGAAGGAAAACCGACCTCGATTTCCTTGATGCCGATCTTGACCAGAAGATCGAAGAACCGCTGTTTCTTCTGGGCATCCATCGGATCGATCAGGGCCTGGTTTCCGTCGCGCAGGTCGGTCGAGAGCCAGCGCGGTGCCTTGTCTATGGTGCGCGATGGCCATTGCCGGTTGGGCAGGTCTATTTGCGGAAAAGGGCGGTATTTTTGCGACGGGTTCTTATGCATGGCTTCACTCTTATGCTGCTGGAAAATGCGCGCAAGGCACAAATTCTCGGGTTTGCTTATATTTTCTGGAAAATCGTCCCTTAGACGGGGATCTGCGCCAGTCGGGCAGCAGCATCGGTACGCCTAAGGGCGTATAAGTCGTAGCAGCAAGAGAGCTTGTGACGGTGTCATGGTGTTGGTTCTATCCAGAAAGAGAGATAAATCAAGCGCTCCGGCCGATTTTTTTGCCGTTATGGAAAGCTTGCGTTCCGATTTGGCAGAAATCCGGCCATTCCCGTTCTCCCGACGGGCCTTGCGAGAAGTTGTGATATTTTAAGATTACGGCGTTAAACTCATGCCGAACAATCAACGGAACAACGCGAATGTATCGTCTGGTATATATGAGCACGCCAACGCATAGTCTCTCTAGCGCAGAGATAAGCGCGATATTGGCGACTGCGACCAGGAACAACGACCGCAATGAAATTACCGGTATTTTGATCCAAGATGGCAAACGTCTGCTGCAATATCTTGAAGGCAGTCAGGAGAAAGTCGAGGAAACATTTGCCCGGATAGCCTCGGATTCCCGGCACCACGCGATTTTCCGGCTCAAGAGCGGGATTATTGATCGCAGACAGTTTCCCGGATGGAGCATGGCATCGAAGACGGTTGATGAGGCCCGCAGCCTGACCGAAGTGGTTAAGGAACTGGTCAAAGACTGCGACCGCGAGGTGGCCGCAGAATTGCTGAAGTTCGCAGAGGCGCGTGACCGGGCAGTCTGAACGTCGACCGCCCGGTCCGACTTCCATTTAGTTCTTTTCTTTGTCGACCAGCTTGTTGGCGCCGATCCACGGCATCATGGCGCGCAGCTGGGCGCCGGTTTCCTCGATCGGATGGGCAGCTGCCTGCTTCCGGGCCGCTTTCAGTTCCGGCTGTCCGGCGCGGTTGTCGAGAACGAAATTCTTCACGAAACGACCGGATTGAATATCTTCCAATACCCGCTTCATCTCGGCCTTGGTGTCGGCGGTGATGATCCGGGGACCGGTGGTGATGTCGCCATATTCCGCGGTGTTGGAGATGGAGTAGCGCATGTTGGCAATGCCGCCTTCATAGAGAAGATCGACGATCAGCTTGGTTTCATGCAGACATTCGAAATAGGCCATTTCCGGAGCATAGCCCGCTTCGGTCAGCGTTTCGAAACCCGCCTGGATCAGATGGGTGATGCCACCGCACAGAACCGCCTGCTCGCCGAACAGGTCGGTTTCGCATTCCTCGCGGAAATTGGTTTCGATAATGCCCGAGCGTCCGCCGCCAACGCCGGAAGCATAAGCCAGCGCCACATCATGGGCATTGCCGGAAACGTCGCGATCAATCGCGATCAGGCAGGGAACGCCGCCGCCGCGCTGATATTCGCTGCGCACCGTGTGGCCGGGGCCTTTCGGAGCAATCATGATCACGTCAAGATCTTCGCGCGGCTCGATCAGTCCGAAATGGACGTTGAGGCCGTGAGCGAAGGCGAGGGCGGCGCCCTCTTTCATATTGGCGTGCAGATCGTCGGCATAGATCGCAGCCTGATGCTCGTCGGGCGCGAGGACCATGACGATATCGGCCCATTTCGCGGCTTCGGCGTTGGTCATGACCTGGAAACCGGCCCCTTCGGCCTTTTTCGCGGTGGCGGAGCCGGCACGCAGGGCAATCGCCACGTCCTTGACGCCGCTGTCGCGCAGGTTCTGGGCATGGGCGTGGCCCTGGCTACCATAGCCGACGATTGCGATTTTCTTGCCGGTGATCAGGCCGAGGTCAGCGTCGGCGTCATAATAGACTTTCATTTTTCTTCCTTATATTCAGATGATTGTCAAAAGGGTGAGAGAGCTCACAGCAACCGGCGCGAACCGGAAGATATGAGCAATATTCCGTTCAGCCGGCATTCGGGCCGCGTGAAACCGCGACGACGCCGGTTCTGCCGACTTCGACCAGTCCGACTTCGCGCATCAGCGTCACGAATGTCTCGATTTTTTCCGGCGCGCCGGTGATTTCAAAGATGAAGCTCTCGGTCGAGGCGTCTACGATCCGGGCCCGATAGGCGTCCGCAAGGCGCATGGCCTCGATCCGGTTCTCGCCCTTTCCGGCGACTTTCACCAGCGCAAGCTCGCGCTGAACATGCGGACCGGATTCGGTCAGGTCGCGGACGCTGTGGACCGGAACCAGCCGGTCGAGCTGGGCGATGATCTGCTCGATCACATGCGGCGGTCCGTTGGTGGCGATGGTAATCCGGCTGATCGCATGATCTTCGCTGATGTCGGCGACGGTCAGGCTCTCGATATTATAACCGCGCGCGGTGAACATGCCGGCGATCCGCGCCAATATGCCGGCTTCATTGTCGACCAGTACGGCGAGAACGTGCCGTTCAACGGCTTCTTCGTGAATATGCATCAGACTAGAGCCTTTGCTTGGTCGTCCATCGTGCCCTTTACGTCGGCTTCGGTCAGAAGCATTTCGGTATGGGCTGCACCGGACGGGATCATGGGAAAGCAGTTTGCCAGTTTCGCGACCCGGCAATCGACCATCACCGGTCCGTCGGTCTCGATCATCTTCTGGATACCGGCTTCGAGATCGGCGGGATCCTCGATTCTTATGCCGGTCCAGTCATAGCTTTCGGCCAGCTTCACAAAGTCTGGAAGGCTATCGCTGTAACTGTTTGAATAGCGGCTTTCATAGGTCAGTTCCTGCCATTGGCGAACCATCCCCATATATTCGTTGTTGAGGATGAATATCTTGACCGGCAGACGATATTGGGTGGCGGTGCCGAGCTCCTGGATATTCATCTGGATCGATGCTTCGCCGGCTATGTCGATGACCAGCGCATCGGGGTTGCCCAGCTGCGCGCCAATCGCTGCAGGGAGGCCGTAGCCCATCGTGCCGAGACCGCCGCTGGTCAGCCATTTATTGGGGTTTTCGAAATCAAAATGCTGGGCCGCCCACATCTGGTGCTGGCCGACTTCGGTGGTGATGATCGGCTCGCGTTCGTGCGTGGCTTCCCACAATTTGCGGATCGCCAGCTGCGGCATGATTTCCTTTTTGTTTTCAGGATAATCAAGGCAATTGGTCGCCCGCCAGCCGGTGATCCGCGACCACCATTCTCGATAGTCCGGCGTGGCAAAGCGACGGCCCTTGAGGACGGCGATCATCTGCTCCATCACCCGGCCGACGTCACCGACCAGCGGCAGATCGACACGGATGGTCTTGTTGATCGACGAACGGTCGATGTCGACGTGGATTTTCTTGCTGTTTGGCGAAAATGCGTCGAGCCGGCCCGTGATCCGGTCGTCAAACCGAGCGCCAAGGCAGACCACAAGGTCAGCCTTGTTCATCGCCATATTGGCTTCAAAAGTACCATGCATGCCAAGCATACCCAGCCATTTGTCGGAAGAGGCCGGGAATGCACCCAGACCCATGAGGGTAGAGGTTACCGGGCATCCGAGCAATTCGGCCAGTTCCCTCAGTGTCTCGCTCGCCTTGGGGCCGCTGTTGATAATCCCACCGCCGGTATAGAGAACCGGCGCTTTCGCGTTCATGATCATCTCGACCGCGGTGTTGATTTCCTTGAAATCGCCCTCGGTCTGCGGCTGATAGCGGGAATTGGCGACAGCGGCGTTGCGGCTGAATTCTGCCGCCGCAACCTGGACGTTCTTGGGAATGTCGATGACCACCGGGCCGGGGCGGCCCTGGGTGGCGATGTGAAAGGCTTCCTGGACGACATGCGCCAGATCCGATGGCTTTTTCACCAGATAATTATGCTTTGTGCAGTGGCGGGTGATGCCGACCGTATCTGCTTCCTGAAAGGCGTCGGTGCCGATCAGATTGGTCGCGACCTGTCCGGTTATGACAACCATCGGAATGCTGTCCATCAGCGCGTCGGTGATGCCGGTTACCGCATTGGTAGCGCCCGGCCCGGAAGTGACCAGAACGACACCGGGCTTTCCGGTTGAGCGGGCATAGCCTTCTGCCGCGTGGGTCGCTGCCTGTTCGTGACGAACCAGGATATGCTTGATCTTGGGATGCTCGTAGAGCGCATCATAAATGGGAAGCACCGCGCCACCCGGATAGCCGAAAACGGTATCCACGCCCAGGTCCATCAAGGTTTCGACCAATATGTCGGCGCCGCTTTTTTCGGCCACATCATGCTCCCGTAACTGTCTGTTTCGTGCTGCCCGCCCGCCATGATGCACTGCACCACAATAGGCAAGGCCTAGTTAATTCGGGGCTGGCTACATATCTGAATATATTATGTCAAGGGCTAATGACGTAATAAAGTTTCAATTATCTTGTCAAAATGATTATTTAATGGCTCTTCAATCCTCGTCCATTCAGCCGGACACTGGTTCCGGAACCAGGTATATTGGCGCTTGGCATATTGCCGGGTGGCCGCCTGGGCGCGCTCTACTGCGGTTTCTTCCGCCAGTTCCCCGGTCAGCCATCCGCTGATATCTGGGACGCCGATCGCCCGCATCACCGGTTGCTCCGCCGGCAGGTTGCGAGACAGAAGCGTTTCCACTTCTTCGGCCGCTCCCTCTTCGATCATCTGGTGCAAACGCAGGTCGCAGCGCTGATACAGCCATTCGCGCGGCGGCAGCAGGATCAGCGGGTGCAGTCTGATCTCGCCAGCTATACCGCCGGTCTTTTGCTGGTGCCAGTGATCGAGCGGCTTGCCGGTCGAGCGGACCACTTCGAGTGCGCGCTGGATGCGGGTGGTGTCGGTTGGATGCAGTCTCGAGGCTGACACGGGGTCGAGCTCCGCGAGCGCTCGATATGCATCCAATATTTCCATTTTTCTGATCGCGGCACGGATTTCAGGAACGATTTCGGGAATCGGGGCAATGCCGTCGAGCAAGACCCGGACGTACATCCCTGTGCCGCCCACTAGTATCGGCAGCCTGTCACGCTCATGGGCTGCGGCAATTGCCGTCTTGGCGTCATCGGCCCAGCGCGCTGCGGAACAGGCTTCGCTGCCGTCGATATAGCCGAAAAGCTGATGCTCGATCCCGTCCATTTCATCGTCGCTGGGTCGAGCGCTCAAAATCCTGAGGTCCCTATAAACCTGTGCGCTGTCGGCATTGATGATCACCGAGGGTTGCTTTTTGGCAATCTCCAATGCCAAGGCGGATTTGCCGCTGGCCGTCGGTCCGACGATTAGCGCGACATTCTTGTCCAGTTTCGGAGAAATCATGTTCATCGCAACGCTCATAGCAAAAGAATCCCTCAATGAGAGAGATATTCAGTCGGCGAATGCCAGCCTCGCTGCTGTTGATGCCACAATCATCCGTCAGTCGGAGTTGATCGACGGGCGGGTGGTGGACATATTCTTCCAGGGGGACCCGGTTGCGGCGCGCGAGAAGCTCGAAACAATCGAGGGCGATATAGATATCGCTGTTCAGCCCGAAGCAAATCGCCTCAAGAAATTGCTGATTTCCGATATGGACAGCACGATGATCACCGTCGAATGTATCGACGAGCTGGCAGATTATGCCGGCATCAAGTCGGAGATCGCGGAAATCACCGAACGGGCGATGCAGGGAGAGCTTGATTTTGAAGAAGCGTTGCGGGGCAGGGTGGCGCTGCTCGAGGGGCTGCAGACCGCAGCGATCCAGCAATGTCTCGACGAACGGGTGAAAATCATGCCGGGGGCCGAAATCCTGGTGCGGACTATGGCAAAGCGGGAAGCCACGACGATATTGGTATCAGGCGGCTTCACCAAATTTGCCAGTCCCGTTGCACGAGCGATTGGATTTGGATCCTTCCATGCCAATATATTGGGCGAGGCGGGCGGCCTACTGACCGGAGGCCTCGAGGGACAGATTGTCGATTCGGCGCGCAAGGTAGAAGTGCTTGAAAGCGCTGCCCAGGTAGCCAGCCTGCCGCTGGAACAATGTATCGCGGTCGGCGATGGCGCCAATGATATCCCGATGCTCGAACGGGCCGGGCTCGGAATCGCCTATCATGCAAAGCCCAAGGCGGCGCAGGCAGCAGATGTGGCCATCAAATATAATGACCTGTCGGCGCTTCTATATATCCAGGGCATCGCGGTTGACCAGTGGGTCATCGGATAACCGGATATCAGGGACGCTTTGCAAGGCAGTCATTGCCGGACGCTTTGACACTGTTGCACATCGCCTCGGCTTGCGCGCGGGTCGTAAAAGGTCCTGCCTGCAAACGCGTGAATCCGCCGGCCCTGACCAGATAGGGCTGCAGCCCGGCGAGAGCGGAAACGCTGCTTTCCAGTCTGGTCCAAAGATTCTTGGCCTTGTCCTCGTCGCTGAACGCTCCCAGTTGCACACGCCAGTCGCCGGCAGCAGCTGCGCGAACCGGTGCTGCCGCAGCCACGGGCGCTGCTGGTAGCGGAGCGGGGGTCGGCGCATAGGTGACGCCCGGCGTGATCGGGCCAGGTGCCGGTACAGGGTCGGGCATTGCAGGACGCGAGGGCGGCAGTTGCGCGGTTTGGACCGCACCGGTTGACTGCACAGGTCGAAGCCCACCGATCTGCGCCGTCCTGACCCGCTGCTCGCTCTGCTCCATCTGTCCAGCCAGTTGAACCGCCCGCTGCCGGTCTTCGATCGGGATGAAGCGATCCATTTCCGCCAGATTGGACGTTGCCGCGCCGAGACCCTGCGCTGAGGAACGAGTCATCAGAGCATAAGCCTTGACCCAGTCCTTGGCGACGAAGTCCCCGTTGAAGTGGCCGGTACCCAGAACATATTGGGCGCGTTTTTCGCCCCGATCGGCTGATGCCTGGAGATATGGCAGGGCTTCGCTCCGGCGATTGTTCTGGAACAGCAGCAGGCCGTAATTGTCATTGGCTTGCAGATGGCCCTGATCGGCGGCGCTCTTGTACCATTTCTCCGCTTGTCCCAGATCTTTGGGAACGCCATTGCCCAGCTTATAGGCCTGGCCAAGATTGAATTGCGCATCGGCATCGCCGGCATCAGCCGGACCGCGCCATTCCTTGATCGCCGTGGCGTAATCGCCCCGGCCCCACGCATCCACGCCTGCCTTTACATCGGCCAGAGCGGGTGCCGACACCAGAATGAGCGCCATGCCAAGCAATCGGGTAATCGGTCGAGTGGCCTTTTTCATGGTCTATTCCTTGGTCATCAAATATCAATATCGACGGAATATTCTCCGTTTGGGCAGTGCTAAACCGCCAAGACTCTTGAAGTCTAGCAAAAACTGGCAGGCCAGTTCAGCAATTCGCGGCGGAGACAATGTAAATTTATTTTTACAAAATCAAATTCGTCGTCAGCTTGTTAACCCTATTTTAGCCCTGCTCTGTCACAAAAGCATCCGGTTAGAGGTTTTTGGGCAAATTCTGCCCGTGATGGAATAAGGGGAAGAGCGTGCGAGTTCTAGCAATGGCTTCGCAAAAAGGCGGCTCCGGCAAAACTACTTTGTCGGGTCATCTGGCTGTACAGGCACAACTGGCAGGGGCTGGCCCCGTTGTATTGATCGATATCGATCCGCAGGGTTCATTGGCCGATTGGTGGAACGAACGGGAAGCCGATTTGCCGGCCTTCGCGCAAACCACCGTATCCCGGCTTGCCTCGGATCTGGCGATATTGCGCCAACAGGGGTTCAAGCTGGCGGTCATCGACACGCCTCCGGCCATTACCATGGCGATCCAGAGCGTGATTTCCGTCGCGGAACTCATTGTCATCCCGACCCGTCCCAGTCCGCATGATCTCCGCGCAGTTGGCGCGACCGTTGATCTGTGTGAACGGGCCGGCAAACCGCTGCTCTTTGTGGTCAACGGCGCGACACCGAAAGCCAAGATTACCTCCGAAGCGGCAGTTGCTCTCTCGCAACATGGAACCGTCGCTCCGATCACCATCCATCACCGCACCGATTTTGCCGGTTCGATGATCGATGGCCGTACAGTCATGGAGGTCGATCCAAAAGGACGATCCGCACAGGAAGTCATCCATCTCTGGGATTATATTTCAGACCGTCTGGAAAAGAATTTCCGCCGGACCATCTTCAGCGCGCCCGCGATGGCGCAAAATGTCAATCCCGGCGTCCAACGCCCAGGCGGCAATTTTGGCCGCAGAGTGGTTGGTTCGTGATGGCAGAGGCCGAGAAAATGAGAGATCCAAAACCACAAGCATCTCTTTCGTCCACGTTGCTGGCACGAAAAGGCGGTGCGAAGCCGGCGATGCGGCGTCAGGGACTGACGAGCTTTCCCGATCATTCATCCGATCAGCATAGCGATGTACATGAGGATCTGGGCTGGAATGACATGGGATATGATGTTGACCCCGATCACGATGCGCATCCGGTCGAACATATTCACCATAATCCTCTGGCCGGTGCGATTCCGAATCCTGGTTCCGTCGTCAGACATCAGCAGGAGGAAATTGCTGCCAAGCTGGGGAACAAGACAGTTGACGAACCAGCGGTGAAGAAAGCCGAGCCGGAACCCGTTGCTGCGCCGGTGCCCCTGTCGATTTCCCGCGAAGTTCAGCCACTGGCTGAAGGTTCGGCGGTATTGGCGGCGGCCAGAAGCCAGAAGCGTCAACCCAGGAAATCCCGTCCGGCGACAAAATCCCGGACCCGTAACGCAAAGACGGCGTTCACGCTCCGCATGGACCCTGAACGGCATCTGAAATTGCGGTTGGCAACAGCGGTAAAAAACATCTCGGCGCAGCAATTGGTAACCAAAGCTGTGGACGAATATTTGAGGTCTATCCCCGAGTTGGAGGGACTGGCCGAACGGATCCCGTCTCGAGGGGCTGTTTAAACAGTTCTGATCTGGATCCTGGACGACAACGACTGACTTTATTGCGAGGGCATAGAAATGAAACGCGATCTGATATTGAAAATGGCTGCTTCGTCCATGGTGTTTGCCACCATGTTGACCGGTTGCGGCCCCTTTGGCGGCGGCTCGGTCGCATCCATATCGAGCAAACCGGCAACGGTCAAAGATGGCGCCAAATATGCCAAGAAGGCTGAAAAGGCGATGGCCAAAGGCGAAATCGAAAAAGCGATTGCCTATGCCGAGCGTTCGGTAGCCGGAGTCGGCACCGATGCGGAAACCCGCGCTCTTCTCGGTCAGGCTTATTTGGCCGCCGGTCGTCTGGCTTCTGCGGAACGCAGTTTCCAGGACGCCATGGAACTCGGTAAAACCGATGCCCGTACGATCCTCAGCCTGAGCCTCGCCCAGCTGGGTCAGGGCAAGGCGGATAAAGCGAAAACACTCGTCGTCAACAACCGCCAGCATATCCCGGCCGAAGATTATGGTCTCGCTCTGGCACTGACCGGCGATAGCAAAACGGCTGTCGCGGTGCTCGAGCAGGCAATTCGCGAAGCCAATGTCACCGGACGTACCCGCCAGAATCTGGGCCTTGCCTACGCTCTGGACGGTCGCTGGCAGGAAGCCAAGTTGATGGCCCTTCAGGATGTGACTCCGTCGCAGGTCAGCAACCGGGTGATGCAGTGGGCCCAGATGGCCCGGCCCGGCGCTTATGAAACACGCGTTGCTGCGGTATTGAACGTAACCCCGGTCGCAAACGATCCGGGTCAGCCCGTTCGACTGGCTCTGCACCAGGCACAAGCACCGGTAGATGTCGCTGTTTCTGCCGAACAGGATTTTGAACGTGAAGTGGCGAGCTTTGATCGCAACAGCCCGCTGCCGGCGATCGGACCGGCACCGAGCGCCGACGATGATGTCGACTTCATGGCCAAGGAAAATAATGTCAAAGTGGCGAACGTTGCCATCCCGGCGAGCCAGGCAGCAGCCAAAGCTCCGCTGATCAGGGCCGATGCAAAACCGGCTCGGGTTGCGGCGACCAAATTCGTTGTAGAGAGCGACAAGCCGGTTGCATCGAAAGCAGCGGCGTTTCAGACCGTACCAGAGGCGAAGCCAGTGGTGCAAAAAGCTGCATTCCAGCCCGCCGCGAAGCCGGCAGTCTCTAGCACTGGGACCCATTTGGTCCAGCTGGGCGCCTTTTCGTCGGCCGAGGGTGCCAAGCGCGCCTGGGGGATATTGTCCGCTCAGAACAGCGATCTCAAATCCTTTGAATATGCCAGCTCGCGGATCAACGTGAAGGGCAAGACGCTTTACCGTCTGGCCGCAATCGGCTTCGGTAACGCGCAAACCGCTGACGCCATGTGCAACGGTATCAAGGCCAAGGGCGGCAATTGCATCGTTCGCAATGCACCAGCCATCAACAGAGCGGCGCCAACCCGCATGGTCAGCAAGGCACCGAAGAAGCTGGCATCACGCTAGTCGTTCTACCATATTGAAAATACAATAGAGGCGGCGAGCTAGTAAGCTTTGCCGCCTTTATATATGGCGGTGACCCGGCCCTGGACGGGCAGGCCGCCAAATGGCGTATTGTCGGCTGCGGCGGCCATTTTGCGGGTATTGACCTGCCACGGGCTGTCCTCGTCAACCAGTATGAAATCCGCTTCATAGCCCGCTTGCAACAGGCCCGCTTCCACACCGAGAATCCGCGCCGGATTGGCGGACAGGAGCTCGAACAGCCGACCGATCGAAATCGTTCCGTCGCGGACCAGCGTCAGCGAGAGAGTGAGCAGGGTTTCCGCACCGGCCATTCCCGGCGCGGCTTCGGCATAAGGCAGTCTTTTATCCTCGGCACCGCGCGGATCATGCCCGGAGGCGATGACGTCGATCGTGCCATCCTTCACCGCAGCGATGCAGGCGAGGCGGTCGTCGTCGCTTCGCAACGGGGGCGAGAGGCGGGTAAACGTCCGGAAATCATGGATCGCAATGTCCGAGAGAAGCAGATGGGCAGGGGTGATCCCGCAGGTAACCGGGAGATGCTCAGACTTCGCCGCCCGGATCAGATCCAGGCCGGCCTCGGTCGTAACCTGCCGAAAATGGACATGCGCACCGGTCTCGCGGACCAGGGCTATGTCCCGGGCAATGGAGACCGCCTCCGCGGCGGCTGTGGCACTGGCGAGGCCCAACCGGGTTGCGGTTTCGCCATTGGTGGCGACGGCACCGCCGGTCAGACCGGCATCCTCGCTGTGGACGATGAGCGGCAGGTCCAGCGACCGGCAATATTGCAGCAGCTTGAGCATCAGGCCACTGTCCGCGATCCACTGACGACCGGTGGCGACAGCTTTTGCGCCCGACCGTTTCATCAGCCCTATCTCTGCAAGTTGCTTGCCTGCGAGGCCCTTTGTTGCTGCTGCAATCGGATGGGACCAGAAGTCCGGTTTTCCGTCGACAGCATTATGCTTGATCATCGCCGGCAGATCGAGAACCGGAGACTGGTCGGGCATCAATGCAGCACGGGTGATCCCGCCAAAATGGCTGGCCGGCTTGTCGATCGCGAAAACGCCAAGATCGACGATTCCCGGTGCCAATATCCTGCCTTTGCAATCGATCTGCTCGTCGACTCCGTTGGCTGAAGCCTGTCCGATCGAGGCGATGCGGTCACCGTCGACGATCAGGGAGCCTTCAATGGGTTGAGCCTCGTTCGGCAGGATCAGGCGCGCATTGGTATAATGTTTTTTCATGACCAGCCCTCCACGCCGCGAGACTTGCGGGTCAATATGTCGAGACAGGCCATTCGCACGGCAACTCCCATCTCGACCTGTTCGGTTACGGCAGAATGGTCGAGATCATCGGCCACATCGCTGTCAATCTCGACGCCCCGGTTCATCGGCCCCGGGTGCATGACCAGCACGTCCTTGTTGGCGAGCATCAGCCGCTCGCGGGTCAGTCCGTAGAGATAATGATATTCGCGCGGGCTGGGGATGAAATCGCCATTCATCCGTTCGTTCTGCAGCCGCAGCATCATCACGACATCACTGCCCTCCAGGGACTCGTCGAAATTGCTGAACACCTCGACATTGAACCGGTCAAGCGCGGCGGGAAGCAGCGAAGGCGGTCCGCAAACCCTGACTTTCGCGCCGAGCGTGGTCAGGCAGTAAATATTGGACCGCGCCACCCGGCTGTGCATCACATCGCCGCAAATGGTGACGGTCAGTCCGCTGATCTCGCCCTTGCGCCGCTGGATGGTCAGGGCGTCAAGCAGTGCCTGTGTCGGATGCTCGTGGCTGCCGTCACCCGCGTTGAGTACCGGACAGTCGACCTTGTCGGCGATCAGCTGCACCGCTCCGGAACTGCCGTGGCGGATGACAATCGCATCCGCCTTCATTGCATTCAGCGTGACCGCCGTGTCGATCAGCGTCTCGCCCTTCTTGATGCTCGATTGTGCCGCGTGCATGTTGACGACATCCGCGCCCATCCGTTTTCCGGCGATTTCAAAGGACAACAGCGTTCTGGTGCTGTTTTCGAAAAAGGCGTTGATGACGGTCAGGCCGTCCAGTCTGTCCGCATGCTTGCTCGATTTCCGGTTGAGATCGACCCATTGTTTGGCCTCCTCGAGCAGAAATAATATCT
>TARA_R110001599_G_scaffold119264_17_pt1 | contig 24167 bp, 23 predicted proteins | sample TARA_R110001599 | Tara Oceans TARA_R110001599 (sample SAMEA4398360) | marine metagenome | biome: Polar Biome; feature: [MES] marine water layer (ENVO:01000295) within the mesopelagic zone...; material: water (ENVO:00002006), including particulate matter (ENVO:01000060) such...
GTCAGGGCGGAGAAATTTTATTACATAATCCGGGTTTAATAATCGGAATGATTAAACTTCCATTAATTTATAAGAATTTCTGTATTGAATAAAAGGGTTAGATGGGATTATTAATTAAGATTCTCTAACTATTATCAGCCCAAATAGATCATTATTCAAAGAATTAATCGCAACAGGTAATATAAATTTGATTGCCTATTTCAAGTTAAAACTTAACCATATAGTCCGATATTACTGCAGTAGATACACTTCCGTACTGTCCTTCTGGCATTCCCAATTCATAAGGTGTGGGCTTGATCCATTGACTTCTTACACCTTCCACGGTTAGCGTACCAACTGGGTCAACTGTCACAAAAGCATATAGAGGATCTTTATAAGCAGCAATATGTGGCAAGTTTGGGTACCTTTCGTATTGGGCTTTAGGAAACCTCTCCAAACTGGTATATTTTTCTCCTATCCACTGATAAGACATACTGTTAATTTCAATATAATCTATGCCATTGAGGTGCCTATGAAAATCGATGTGATTGTGACCGTTAAAACAACAAATGACTTTATCTGCCTCAGCTTCCATTATCTCCTGAATTCTCAGTCTATTTTTCACTCCCCATTGATGGTGCCAAAGACTTTGGTGTGAAAGTACAATAGTCGGTAATTTTGTGGCAGCAAGGTCTGCTTTAAACCATTCAATCTGCTCGTCATCAATGTAAGTTCTTAGTGCACTATCCACGTAAAAATTGGCTTTATGATAATCAATATATTTCCCATCTTGAAACAAAAAATTAGCATCTAGGGTAATAAAATGGACTCCCTTTAGGTCATAAGAATAATAAGTCTTTGGCATACCCCAAAAATCCAACATTTCCTGCTTTGAATTCCGATCCATATCATGGTTACCAAGCACATGGTATTTAGGCCCTTTGAAAGTTTCCCAGATACCCATAAAATCCTTGTTTTTATCCTCCCCCATACAAAAGTCACCCAATTGTATTACCATGTCCACCTCTCTTGAGATGGCCTTGTCAATAAACTCCTCCAATCGCTCATTGGCGTCTGGGATCAAATCTTTATGAACATCGGCCACCAAACCAAAACGCAATGTTTGGGTATTCTTCTTACTTTCAGCATTGGCTTTAAAAGACAATGAAGTAAATGGCAGGGAGGCAAGTAATGAACCTGTTCCTATTTTATTTATAAATTTTCTACGCTTCATTAATTAGGATAAATTGTCAGTTTAAAAATTCAATTCTAAAGTTAAAATTATAGGGTATTCCTCTTAATACAATCTTTTTAAATAACTTTCACTTAAAACAGATGCTATTTCTTCGGATGAAAAATTTTCACTGTTAATATGGTCTGCCAAGACTTTAGCCACAACTGGTAATTGTTCCTTTTCCAGCCATGTCTCAGGTTCCCATAATTTAGATCTTAAAAATGCTTTTGCACAGTGAATATAACACTCCTCTACTTCTACAATGATCCCTACTTCAGGACATTTCCCATTAATCTGGTATTTTTCAAGTAAATCTTTGTCTCGACTTAAGATGGCTTTACCATTTATCCGCAAGGTTTCTTTGAGCCCCGGAATGATAAATATTAACCCAATATGAGGGTTAGAAAGAATATTCACCATAGAATCACATCGCTTATTCCCAGGTCTTTCAGGTAGAACTAGGTATTGCTCGTTTAGCACATCCACAAAACCTGCAGGGTCACCTCTGGGAGAAACATCACAGCTCCCATCTTTATTGGCTGTACTTAGAAACAACATTGGAGATTTGGCGATAAAATTCTTGCAATGCCCGTCAATAAAATTAATTGACTTTTTTTGCACTAACTCTCTGGGGAAACCAAGAATTTCTCTCAATTCTTCTAAAGTATTTATCTGATTTTTAAACTCAACTTTCATGGGTTAATATTTTATTAGTAGTGCAATGAATAGGTTTTTTTAAAGAAGCCTCTATAGGCGCCTCCTCTTATCGGTTTTAAAGCTTTAATTTAATAATAATTCATTAATAAATAGGGAAGGAAATTAAGATTGGTAAAGCAGCTATTTTAGTGAAGGCTTTTTTCAATTGGATTTAGAAAAGTCCTTGCTAAATTCAATCCTTAATGGACAGTTTTTAACTGTATGGCTGGAACTATTTTACCTGAGAAGGAATTTTATTAAAATGCTTTGCTTATTTAGGTCAAAATAACCAAAGGAAACTATGGAAAATGAATTAGAGGTAAAACTTGAAGAGAAAAGCATTAAACCAACGACCATGAGGCTTTTGGTTTTAAAGAAATTGGTGGAATCCACGGTTGCAGTAAGTTTGAATGACCTTGAAAGTAAGTTTGACAGGGCAGACAAAGCCACCTTGTACCGAACACTCAAAACTTTTGAAAAGAAAAAACTAATTCACAGCATAGAAGATGGAACGGGAGCTGTAAAATACGCCCTATGTGAAGAAGGTTGTGAATGCGAGCCTAAAGATCAACATACGCATTTCCATTGCATCAAATGCAATGAGACTTTTTGCCTCACACAATCCAAAATCCCTGCGGCCAGTATTCCGGCCGGTTTTAAGGCATTAAGTGTTAGTATGGTTTATCAAGGGATTTGTGGCAACTGCTCATAATCCGTCCGATTTAAAATTAGGGGGTTCATCTCGTTTTTTAAAGTCTTCAAATGTCTTAAAACATAAATAGGCAATAGACCACCTATTCCGTAATGTCTGCTATTTGAAAGCAGAAATGCAACAGGGCATTCTCATTGATGATTGTATCTTTAATTTCCCCTGGTCTTTTGAATAAGAAAGATTTATTCTATTACTTTATTTCAGGATTGGTTGTATCCAAAATTCACTGTATTTAACTAAATTGGCTAACATGAACCACTTCCTCCTACACCAAAAAATGAAGCTGTTAAATACTCAATCAAAATTGGGCCTTGTGCTGCTTATGCTGTTCCTCCTATTGCCCAGTCTAAGCCAAGCACAAACCGATACGCTCACTACTCCTTCAGACAGTATTATGATTACCATCATGATGAAACATCATCAGGACAAAAACATTGAAGAGTTGAGAGAAATCCGTAACAAGAATGGATTTTTAGAAAATTTTCCTCCTCCTTCCGCCCGCGTAATCAATTGGTACGTGATGATGGGAATAGGTCAGGTGGTAACCCTTAAAATTCCTGCCAGCGAACTCCGCAACCTCAACATAGCCGTGGAAAAAAGTGTTTGGGGGGCCTTCTCTACCGAGTTCTATCCTACCTACGATCTTTATCCAGTGATTAAAGAAGCTAAAGAGAAATTAAAAGAAAGTCAATAAAGTTAAACTTTATTTAACGAATCATATTTACCTCATTATCAAATTGATAAATATTGAATAGTAAAAATTAATTCTACCCCAAAATTCACTTTTAGTCCAACAAAAGACAAAATGAAAAATAAAATTTGCTTAGTCACAGGTGCCAATGCAGGCATAGGATTTGAAACAGCTAAAGCACTTTGTGCAAAAGGTTTTAAAGTGATTCTTGTCTGTAGAACAAAGGAAAAAGCAATATCTGCCATGGATAGAATCCTGGAGAATCAGGCAGATGCCAGTATGGATTATGCTACTGCAGATTTAAGTTCTCAGGCAGAAGTAAGAACTTTGGCTATGAATATTATTAGCAAATATCCAATATTGGATGTCTTGATCAACAATGCTGGCATTTGGTATTCGGACATGGTGTTGACAGAAGATGGAATAGAACGCCAATGGGCCATCAATCATCTTGCCCCATTTTTATTGACACAGCTTTTGTTACCCTTACTCGTAAAAGCAGCAGAGCCAAGGATTATTACTGTCAGCTCTGATTCGCATTTCCACGGCAAAATTCATTTTGAGGATGTCAACTTAACAAACAACTACCATGGACTGAGGGCTTATGCCCAATCAAAATTAGCCAATATATTGTTTACAAAGGCTTTTGATCGAATTAAACCCTTAAAAAAATTAGCCATTTATGCCGTACAACCTGGCTTAGTGAAAACAGACATTGGCTTGAAACATACCTTTTCTTTTCATGGGCTGATGTGGAAATTGAGAAGACTGACTGGTAAAACTCCTGCCCATGGTGCAGCGACCTCTATCTTTTTAGCCTGCGAAGATTCGGTTAAAGGCGATTCTGGGAAATACTGGGACAATTGCAAACCAAAAGCCACTTCAAATAAAGCAGCTTCTATTCCTGATGCTGACAGGCTTTGGGCATTAAGTAGTAAGCAATGTGGGATAAACGATTATTTTGAGAACATAACTTAATGTGTACTGTATACTCGAAACAAACGTTCCAATAACCGCATCTTGGTGGTGGTTGGAAAAAGGCGAGACAGCTTGACCAATACCCAATTGATTTTGCCTGGAATGATTATGGTTTTGCCCTTCAGTAAGCCTTTTAAACCTATCTCAGCCACTTCATCAGGCATCAAAACTACCAATTTCGCCCTACTACCATGGGCTTTCATGCGTTGCAGACCTTCTGCATTGGTAACAACAGGTCCAGGACAAACTACTGACACAGTAACTGGCCCACTTTTAAGTTCCTCCCTCAAGGCGAGACTAAAAGCAAATACAAAGTTTTTTGAGCCGGTATAAACGGCTTTATAAGGCAGAGGTAAGTTGGCTTCCATGCTGCTCATATTCAAAATATAGGCCTTCTCTTCTAGCTTGAGTAAGGGTAGAAAATAATGACACATCCTAATCAGTACCTTATTGTTCAAATCAATGATTTGAAGCTGTTTTTCCAAGCTTATATTTTCAAACCTCCCTCCTGTCCCTATACCAGCATTGTTAATCAATCCATCAATTGAAAGTTGCTTTTCTATGCAAAAATCAAATAATGCTTTAACAGCATCTTCCTGTGTAAGGTCTACGGTGAAAGTGAGTACTTTCACTTTCCACTTGGATAAGATTTCAGTTTGGACCTCGGCTAATTGCCCATCAGGTAAAGCTACTAGGATAAGATTAAACCCTCTTGCAGCACTAGCCATGGCAAAAGCCCTTCCTATGCCCATACTGGCCCCAGTAATCAATGTGAAATTTTCTCCATTCATTGGGTTAAGATAAAAAAACCTAGCAAATAATCCTTCTTATCAGTGATTTCTAAATAAAAACGCTTTTAGACCCTAAAACTTTTAACCTTTTTCAATGTCATTGTTTACCTTTATGGTCTATGCAAAACAATGATGTAATTAGAAGTTTGAGGTATACTTTTGATTTTGGTGATGACCAAATGATTAAAATCTTTGGTCTCGCAGAATTGGAAGTAACCCGAACCGAGGTAAGCGACTGGCTTAAAAGAGATGATGACCCGGAATCAAAACCCATCAATGATTTTAAATTGGCTGTATTTTTAAACGGCTTGATCATTTACAAAAGAGGTAAAAAGGAAGGTCCTCAGCCCGTTCCTGAAAGCAGACTGAGTAACAATCAGATTATACGAAAGATAAAAATTGCACTTGAGCTCCAAAATGAGGATATCATGGAGATTTTAGCTTTGGCAGGAAGAGAGATGAGTAAGCATGAAATTAGTGCTTTTTTCAGAAAACCGGAACAAGCCCAATATAGACTTTGCAGAGATCAGGTTTTACGTAATTTTCTTCAAGGCCTACAACTTAAGTTTAGGGAACAACAAAATAAAAAGGATTAATCAATGAGGCAGTTTAAGTCAATTTTCGCTGCAAATGCAATCCCTTGTTTCCGGACTAGCTTATTGCTGCTTTTACTTATGTTGTCATTACCAGGTTTCGCTCAAATAATTAAAAAACCGATCCCGGACAAAACAGTTATTTTATCTTTTGACGATGGTGTGGCCAGTCATTACAGCAATGTAGCCCCCTTGCTACAGGATAGAGGATTTGGAGCTACCTTTTTCGTATGTGAATTCCCTCCTAACTTTGCCGACAGTACCAAGTACATGAATTGGCGTCAAATGCAACAGTTAGACAGAATGGGTTTTGAAGTGGCCAACCATACCCACAACCATGCTCCTGTGGGGAAATTGTCAGAGAAAGAAATCCTACAAGAAATAAGCTATATAGAAGATAAATGTGATTCCCTAGGGATAAAAGCGCCTATTAGCTTCGCTTATCCTGGCTACTCTATGAGTGAAACGGTCCTGCAAGCACTAAGTAAGAAAAATTACTTATTGGCTCGAGCGGGAGGAAAAAGAGCTTACGACCCATTGAAAGATCACCCTTATCTTATTCCAAGTTGGGCCACAGATCCAAATAATGAGTCGGAAATTATGGAAGCCCTTAACCAGGCAAAAGATGGGCAAATTGTTGTGTTGACTATTCATGGGGTACCTGATCTGGAGCATCCTTGGGTAAATACCCCACCTGAAATGTTTTTGAGGTATTTGGACTTCCTTACTGAGAATAACTATCAGGTAATGTCATTTGAACAATTGGCCGGCTACATCGATTTTCAAGAGGCCAAAAATCAACTGAAAATAGATCTTGAACAAGCCTTGAGAAATTAATATTGGAGGTCTAAACAGCAATATGATTTTGCTTCAGTTTAACCTATTCAATTCAACATAATTCAGCTTGTTTTAAAACGATTGAAACAGGAGTTTGCAGAGCTGTTTCTTTTTTCTAGTAAAATCATTTTAGGAATTGAGTTTTCCCCTATTTCCCGCATTATAAGCCATAAATTTATGTGATTGATAGCGAATTAGATGCTTTGGGGCGCAATGAATATATTTGGTTTTTAGAAAATTAAGCAGTAATCTTGTCTTGAAAAGGGCTTTTATAAGGATATTGCGAATTAAATGTCCCTTTATAGATTTATTATAATAGAATTTCAATTAATCATTAAACATATAAAACAATCATGTCCAAAAAAGTAGTTACTCTAGGTGAGGTAATGCTTCGCCTTTCTACCCCAGATTTTAAGCGTTTTGTACAAACTGATACTTTTGACATAACCTATGGTGGCGGTGAAGCGAATGTGGCTGGAGCCCTTTGCAATTATGGGCTGGAAGGCACTTTCGTGACTAAAGTTCCCGATAACCCAATTGGGCAATCAGCCATCAATCACTTGCGCAGGTACGGTGTGGACACACAATACATAGCCAGAGGTGGTAAAAGACTTGGTATCTACTTCTTGGAAACAGGGGCTTCTATGAGAGCTTCTCAAGTAGTATATGACAGAGCTGATGCTTCCATTTCAGAAGCTGAAATTTCTGATTTTGACTTTGATAAAATATTTGAAGGTGCAGTTTGGTTTCACACCACTGGAATTACTCCAGCATTGAGTGACAAAGCTGCAGCATTGACTGAAGCAGCCCTTAAAGCAGCAAAAGCTAAAGGTGTAACTACAAGTATAGACCTTAACTACCGTAAGAAATTATGGAGCAAGGACAAAGCAAGGGAAGTAATGACCAGACTTTGTCAGTATGTTGATGTTTGTATTGGTAACGAAGAAGATGCTGAAACTACATTGGGTTTCCACAGTAAGGAAACAGACGTAACCAAAGGTGAATTGAACCTTGATGGCTACAAAGATGTATTCAAGCAAATGAAAGATAAATTCGGATTCAAATACATTGCTTCTACCCTAAGAGAAAGCTACAGTGCTTCTGATAACGGATGGAGTGCTTTGGTATATGATGGAAATGAATTTTATCATTCTAAAAAATATGACATCAGAATTGTTGACCGTGTAGGTGGTGGAGATTCTTTTGCCAGTGGATTCATTTATGGTTTAATTCAGGAAATGGGCCTTAAAGGTGCTACCGAGTTTGCTGTTGCGGCATCCGCATTGAAACATACCTTCCCAGGAGACATGAATCATGCAACACTTGCAGAGGTTGAAGTCCTAATGGGTGGTGATGCTAGTGGTAGAGTTCAACGATAGTAACTGCTAAACAACAACCCATGATACTTGATACATTATCCAATGCCGCTAGATACAATAGTGTGCATCCATTATTCGAAAAAGCATTTGCTTTTATCCAGTCCAACAATTTAGGGGATATGGAAGAAGGCAAATATGAAATCGATGGGGATAAATTAATTGCTGCTGTTTTTGAAAAAGGAGCTAAAACCCAAGCTGAGGCCAATGAGAAATTTGAATGTCATGACAAGCACATCGACATTCAGGTTTTAATCAAAGGTAAAGAGAGCATTGGATGGAAACCTAGAGAAAAATGTACTGAAGTAAAAGGAGCCTATAATCCTGAAAAGGATGTGTCCTTTTATGTTGACCAACCAGAAATGTATTTTGGCATGGAGCCAGGACAATTTGCTATTCTTTATCCTGAAGATGTACATTCTCCAATGATTGGTGAGGGAAGTATTAAGAAAATGGTTGTTAAAGTAAAAATCTAGCAACAAGACCAAACACGCTTTAATTCAATAACTTACATAAATTACCCCGGGTATTCTCCGGGGTAATTTACTTTAATCATACTAAGATGAATAAAAACGAAACCATACTTAAAAAAATAACGGATCAGGCCATCCTTCCTCTTTATTTTGACGCTGACGAAACAGTTAGCTTAGAAGTATTGAAAGCACTTTACGCAGCTGGTATCCGACTAGTAGAATATACCAACAGAGGTGAAGCAGCTTTGAACAACTTTACTAAAATGGTTGCGCTAAGAAACAGCGAAATGCCAGATTTGTTGTTGGGTATTGGTACCATCAAAAATGCGCAAATGGCCACAACTTATATTGAGGCTGGAGCTGATTTTATCATTTGCCCAGGACTTGTTGAAGAAGTAGTAGAAGTTGCTGACAAGCACGATATGCTTTGGATTCCTGGATGTATGACTCCTTCTGAGATCATCAGAGCTGAGAATCTAGGTGCAAAAATGATCAAATTGTTCCCAGGTGATATTTTAGGTCCTAAATTTATGGCTGGTATCAAATCTTTGTTCCCAAATTTGATTTTTATGCCTACAGGAGGTGTATCACTTGACAAGGACAATGTTGAGGCTTGGTTTAAAGCTGGAGTAAGTGCAGTTGGAATGGGTAGTAAATTAGTTAGCAAGCAATTGCTTCAAGAGAAAAATTACAGTAAAATTCAGGAAATGGCAGGACAAGCCATTGAATTAGTGAATGAAGTAAAAAGATAAATGATAAAAGCGGCTAAGAAATTGGCCGCTTTTTTTTATGTTTATTCTTTTTATAAAAATACTATAAGTATCAATTATTGGGAAAATCTCCTAATCATTCTGCGGGTTTCATGTTTCGAATGGCTGCAATTTTCCATTGCTTTCCTTTCTTTACAGTCACAAAAGTGCTCCACATTTTTCGCTCCGTTCCATCCTGATTTTTAATGGTATATCGGGCATCAGCCAAGGCCACATCCTCTTTCATATAACGTACCCTTTCCACTTTCAGTACCCTATCTCCAGGATTGGAGCCAGAACTTGCAGCCATTCCCTTTACTGCTGCTTCTTTACCATGTCTCCATTCTCCATTGGACACCAATTGATCCATATCCTCAGTTATAATGTATTTGAGCATAACCGTATCGATACTTTCCCTAGCTTGCGCATAGCTTGCAACAAGATCAATAATGGCTTTTCCATCTTCAAAGCTTTGCGCTTTAAGAGAAAAAGTAGTTCCTGAAAAGATCAATACAAGTAAAACAAAAATTCTGGATAGGTTCATGATAGATTGGGTTAGTAATAAAAGTAAGAATTTTTGTATTATTTCCCTACCTTTTTAAAACCAAATATTCAATAGTTTGCCTAGTGATTACCCAATTCCCCAATAAATTTACGGGTTTGATCAAACAAGCGTGAAGCCTTTTTGTGATAAAAAGGTAAACTCCTATCTGCAGCTAAAATAAATCAATGCGCTTTTACCTTAGAGGTATTGATAATTTGACCACATTATATATTTTATTTCTTTATACCCTCCAATTGAATCCCGGATTTTATTGGTTTATTACCTAACATAGGCATTCTTGAGGGAAAATCTTTAGAAAATTCTTTGACAGGCATTTTGGAAGAAAAATCCTTTGAAAGGTCTATAATGGCCATATTTGAATCTTCCCCTAATGTATTACCATTTTCATCACTAACATTATCATTATTATCACTAATATTTGATTCAAGTGGTGAAACTATATGGCCAAGGGATGACTCAAAGTCAATGGTGTTATCGTGCAGATTATTAGGTATATCCAATTTATCTGGGATTGAACGTGGTATAATCAATGCCTGACCAAATACAAATGACGAAGAAAATACTAATCCTAAAATGAGTACAATTTTATTCATGGCTATAATTGATAGATGCTATTTTAACTTTATCAAACGTTAAATTAAACATTAAGTTTGGATACCCTTCTATAAACTTCTTTAAAGGAGGTAATTATGGATAGATTTAACAATAAATAACACCCAAAAGGGCTTTTTCGCCTCACATCCACCTTGTTTAACATTGTCCCACTTTACGCTTCATTGCATACCACAATTTTACTTCATCAAATCTCCTCTCAAAACCTTCTGTTACCCCTTTTTCAATATATGCCTTTACAGTTTTTACTCCCCCATTTGCTCTTTCCATATTTTCTTTCTCCTTTGGAATCATGACTACTAGGTTAATTTTTGCCAAATTTATGGGTGGCTTTCGCGTATTTATGGTTAAATTAAACAAACAATCGTCAATAGCCTTGTTAAAAGCATGAAATACCTACTAATTGTTTTGTCCTTTTTCTTCCTTTGCCTATCCGGAGAAGTAACTGCACAAACTGAAAATGACTATTCTCAAAAAGAGCCATCGAGAGATGGAATTGGAAAAGTATATATGGGAAGAGAAATTTCTCATGTAATGGGTTTTCATGGGGTAGCCTGGCTGGAAAGAGACAGCCGTGAGGAAGAAGAAAACACTAAACTGACCATTTCCAAGCTACCTATTAATGAGAACAGTAAAGTAGCAGATGTGGGGGCCGGCTCAGGCTTTTATACTTTTCGTATTGCTGATAGGGTACCAAAAGGTAAGGTATATGCTGTAGACATTCAACAGGAGGCACTTAACTACATCAAAAATAAAGCGGAAAAACAAAAAGTAGACAATGTAATCACCGTTTTGGGAACAGAGAAAAGTCCAAACCTACCTGAAAACACACTGGATTTAGTAATAATGGTGGATGTTTACCATGAGCTGGCTTTTCCAAAAGAGATGCTAGAAAACATCAAGAAATCCTTAAACCCAACGGGTAAGTTATTGCTTATTGAATACCGTGGCGAGGATCCAAAAGTGGCCATTAAGCCATTGCATAAAATGACCGTTAAGCAGGTAAAGAAAGAATTGGAAGCCAATGGATTTAAATTGACTACCAATGGCCAATATTTAAATATCCAGCATTTTCTTCTTTTCGAAAAAGAGGATTAGGATTATTTAATATCCAATGAAACTTCACAGCGTTGCCCTTTTAGCATTGTGGAAATGGCTTCCTGGTCCCAGGTTCGTTTTAACTCCTTAAGAATTGCTCCGTATTCACTTTTGTACTTTTTCCTTTTGATAGCTTCTACAAATCGCCTTACATCTGTACGGGTTTCCAATAATAATGGCGGAACAGGCGTAGGCTTGTCGTCCTCTCCTTTGGCAACCATGGTAAAGTAACAGGTATTGGTATGTTTTACTACCCCTGTTTTTACATTTTCGGAAATCACTTTTATCCCAATAATCATTGAACTATTGCCTACGTGATTTACTGAGGCTTTCAAAGAAACCAGCTCCCCTACTTCTACTGGCTGTAGAAAATCTACGGTATCTACAGAAACCGTGACACAATAAGCACCACTGTGTTTGGTGGCAGCAGTATAGGCCACCTTATCCATCATAGAAAGTAAAATGCCTCCATGAATTTTTCCTCCAAAGTTGGCATAAGAGGGTATCATAAGTTCAGTGATGGTAACGCGTGAAAAACTGGCCGGTCGGGCACTTAGGGATGCACTCATTTATTAAAAGAATTTGTATGAATCAAGGCAAGTCGTAGCGACATGCACCTGCAAATATATGTATGATTTTTATAAATCAGCCTGTAGAAGGCAAATGGATTTCCTAATTCCTTATCTTGATTGTACCCATACCATAAAAATTAGAGTGACGTAATGATTTTGTCAGCATTGTTGCAAAAAAACAGCAACAATACCGCCAAAATCAGATGGACTCCTCATGCATTATCCAAGGGTTGTCACCCTTGGCTACAAAAATGTCACCCCTAGGGGTTTGGGGAGGTTTAGTAACTTAATGTACGTTTTTGGTAGAAATAATACGTAATGATTTTGTCAGCATTGTTGCAGAAATAGTCGACAATACCGCCGGAAGCAGTATGTGTCTATCAGTGCATACCAACACCTGACTTCCTTGACTATAATTACACCACACATTCAGCCTTTTTTATTATGAGGGAACTTATAATGAAAGTCTCCTTCCACCAAAAACAAGGTTTTAATTGGTACTAAAATTTGTCAGCATTGTTGCAGAAAATGAAACCATGGCTCTAAAATCAAGAAAGGAATATCATTTTCTTTGGAAAGCTTAAGCATTTGGCTATCAATATACCACGATTCCAAAGTCTATCCACCTTCTACAATATCACTAACTCAACCCATCACCAGATCACAACAGCACCAAATCACAACATCACAGATCACCCCATCACTACATCACTGATCCCCCCATCACCAAATCAATCCTCCTCTTCAACAGGCCTTAACTCATAAATATAATAACATTGGTATTCTTTTTCTTCTTCATGAATGTCAGCCTGATCAGCATAATGTAAATAACGATTTTTTCCTAAGCCCAGTTTGAGGTTTCCCGGCTTATCCCAGAGGACAGGGAGGCCAATTAGAATGCCATCTTCTATGGGGTAATAATAGATTTTTCTAGTTTCCATTAGAGCCATTCTTTCTTTGTAATCGTCAGTTTCAATATTGTCTTCAGGAGCTAATCCTGCTTTATATTCAACAATAAATGCATCTCCTTGTCCAACAATATGTGTAAAACCACCTCCTAGGGCAAAATCAAGGCCGATCGCGCCAAATTCATTTCGATCGGCCATTTCCATGGGAACCTTGGCAAGTTGATCAGGTTCCTCTCGTTCCAGTTTGATTTTATTGACCAAGTTCAGGTTTTGATCATATTGAAATAAAATAGAATCTGCCGGTAAGATTAATGACATTACTTTGGAATTCAAATCTGAAAAATAAATAGGCTTGTGCTTACCAGGATAAAAATAATTCTGTTTAAAAATACTGCTTTCATCTATTTTCCCACCTTTTATTACAGTCCCATCCTTTGGATTTACTAAATGAAAATAGTTTAACGTATCAAAATAATTCATGGGAAATTTATCCAATCTTCGATCACTCTAATTGGCAATACCATAGGCAACATTGTTTATACTAAATTGGTGAAAATTATCCAATGGAGTATGAATCATCCTTACCATGGTATGTTGCTCGAAGGGGAATTTCCTGAGTTGCTGTAAATCTAAATCATATACAAAGATTTCCTGATCACTCACAAACATTATTTCATCCCCTACAAAGCCGGCCCGATGCAAAACCATCCCAAATGCATTGGGGCCTTCACTTAAAAGTTCTTCAGCAAGTACTTCCCCTTGGCTGTTTATGATAAAATACCTGCCCTCAACACCTTTGGTAACCATTAGGTATACATCCTGCTCCCTGTGATAGTCCAGCACATTTAATATTTGCAATTCGTCAAAAACCAAGGAATCCACCTTTACAAATTCCATTTCTTTAAGGGCTTTGCTTTGATTTTCTGTACTGTTACAAGAAACCAAACCAATGGATAGCAAAACCGACAATTGAAAATATCTAAATAGCATAAGAATACCGTTAACTATAAACTAATTTAATAAAAATATAATTATAAAATTAATTTACAAGGTTTTTTTTACTATTTAAAATATTGAATTTATGCTGCTAAACCCTTGATTCTAAAAAAAATCGGTTTCAAAGTTATAGGAAGAACCAGTGGTCAATCAAAATTTCCAATAATAAAATTAAAAAAATATTGTACCTGATATTCTTCGTTACTTTTTATATTTAAAGGTTATATTAACAATAAATATCAGGTACCTAAACATTCCCATGAAAAGAATTTACATCCTATTATTTCAATTAATTTTATTCACTTCCACAGCATATTCTCAACAAAAATTTGCCCCTGAAAACGGGGACAGGCTTGTGCTCTTGGGCAATGCATTGATTGAAAATGAACAACAATTCGGATTCCTTGAATATAGACTTACCAATTACTGGCCTGAAAAGCACCTTACCTTCAGGAACATAGGCTGGTCAGGAGATACTGTATTTGGTGAAGCAAGAAGCTACTACACCAATCCCCCCGGCCCTTATGACTTACTTATTTCTCAAATAAAAGCGGTTGAGCCCGATTGGCTTATCATAGGTTATGGGAATGTGGAAGCCCAGCAAGGAGCTGAAGGCTTGGACCTTTTCAAAAATGGTATGAATCAATTGCTCGATAGCGTTGAGGCCATAGGTGCAAAAGCAATTTTGCTATCTACCATTCCACAGGTTTCTGCCGGAACGGAGGATTTATTGAAATTAAGAAACAATGAAAATCGCAGCTATAACCAGGCAATTAAAGAAATTGCCCAATCCCGAAAATTGACTTTCATTGATTTTTTTGATGCCTTTAATACAGCTACTGGTGCTGAACTTTATGAAAACAATGGGGTTCATCTAAATGAAAAAGGTTATGCTCAGCTTGCCGAAACGGTTATGGATCAACTGGGGCTGAATAAGGAAAAACCTTCCATTGAAATTGAAGCTTCTACCGCAAGCGTTGAAAGCAATGTACCGGTACAGCACATCTCCATTGCAGAGAAAGCCAGAATAATATCCTTTAATAGCACACAAAACCTAGTTTCTAAACCTAATGTAGGCAATGAAACCATTAAGGTGAATGGCTTAAAAAAAGGGAATTACTCCTTGTCTGTGGATGGAAAACTTTCGGCCATTGGAAGCAGGAAGCAATGGGAAGAAGGAACTATCTTGGAACAAGGCCCAAGCCTAGAACAATCCAAACATTTGCTAGAATTGATAAGAGAAAAGGATAAAATCTATTTCCAGCAATACCGTCCGCAAAATAGAACCTATATTCTGGGCTTCCGATCTTATGAGCAAGGAAGGCATAAGGAAGGATTGGAAGCTTTGGATGCATTGATCCTTTGGTTGGATGATCAGATCAATCAAACCAAAAAGCCCAAAACCCTTCATTACCAACTAGAAAAGCTGCCTTAAATGTCGGATTTTAATCGATTGAATCATTTTACCAAGAAATCCTTAAATACCATGTTATTGGAATTAAAAATATTTACAAATTTTTTGATAAGTGTGGCTAATAAAGCTTCCCATATATCAAGATTATTAGTAGGAATAGCTACATTTTTGATTGTACTGAGTGTCAATGGTACCATTGCCAATGCCCAAAATGCTCTTCGGGATATCCCATCTACGGACCCTCAGGTTCAAATGGACAGGTTTCAGGTAGCAGATGGCTTTGAAGTCAATTTATTTGCCACTGACCCTATGGTGGTCAAGCCCATTCAAATGAACTGGGATGCCCAAGGCAGATTATGGGTAGTAAGCAGTACCATTTACCCTCACCTTAGACCCGGTGAGACGGCCAATGATAAAATACTGGTAATCGAAGACACCGATAGAGATGGAATAGCAGATAAATCCACTGTTTTTGCTGAAGGTCTCTTCACTCCCACCGGCCTCTTACCTGGTGATGGAGGTGTCTATGTGGCCAATTCAACAGAAATCCTACACTTAAAGGATACAGATGGAGACGGCAAAGCAGATGAAAGGACCAAAATACTTTCCGGCTTTGGAACTGGAGACACCCATCACCTTATACACACCTTTCGTTGGGGACCTGATGGTTTGATGTATTTTAACCAGTCCATATATATCTACAGTCATGTGGAAACCCCTTGGGGAATTCGCCGGCTTGAAGGTGGTGGTGTTTGGCAATACAATACAAAAACCCAAAAATTAGAAGTATATGCCAAAGGATTGATTAACCCATGGGGCCTACAATTTGACAAATGGGGCAAAAGCTTTTTGACAGATGGTGCTGGACGAGAAGGTATTAATTACGCCTTTCCTGGCGCTACATTTGTAACTGCCCCTGGTGCTGAACGAATTTTAAGCGGTTTGAATCCTGGTCAACCAAAGCACAGTGGTTTGGATATCGTTTCAGGCGCACATATGCCGGAAGATTGGGCTGGAAGCCTTATTACCAATGATTTTAGGGCCAACCGAGTGAACCGTTTTGTTTTGGAAGAACAAGGTAGTGGCTTTGTTTCTAAGCAGGCTGATGATTTATTATGGACAGATCATATTGGCTTCAGACCTGTTGACATCCTAATGGGACCTGATGGCGCAATCTATGTTGCTGATTGGTACAACCCTATCATTCAACACGGGGAAGTTGACTTTTTTGATTCCAGAAGAGACCAACAACATGGTCGAATCTGGAGGGTAACCAAAAAAGACAGCCCTTTGGTCAAGTATCCTGATTTACAGAATAAACCTATCCCGGAATTATTGGAAGCCTTAAAATCGGAAGAAAACTGGGTAAGATTACAGGCGAAGTTGATCCTAAAAAACAAGGATGTACAAGAAGTAAAGGATGCATTGAGTAAATGGCTCGATGCACTTGATCCTTCAAATCCAGAATTTGAGCACCATTTAATGGAAGGGCTTTGGATGCATCAGGCCATTGGCGCGGTGAATGTACCTTTATTGGAAAAGCTATTAACGGCTAAAAAACCGGAAGCAAGAGCTGCAGCCATAAGGGTATTGGTGCATTGGAAAGAAGACATCCCTGAAACCCAATCTTTATTGGCCAAAGCCACTAAGGATAGCCACGCAACAGTAAGGTTGGAAGCGGTTGTAGGGCTTCAAAATTTCAGTACTACAGAAGCCACTATTGCTGCTTTGGAGGCATTGGATCAAACCATGGATGTTAACCTGGACTTTGCCTTATGGCACACCATCAACACTTTAAGCCCGGTTTGGTTACCAAAATTATTAAATGATCCTGGCTATTTCGGGAATATGGACAAAACCATATTTGCTTTAAATACAGTAGGTGACCCAAAATCCACCTCTTTGCTTGCTCAATTGTATAGCGATAATAAGGTCCCGGATAAATACTTGGAATTGGTTCGTGAAAAATTGGCCAAATATGGCACCACAGAGGATTTAACCAAAATCTACCAACAAGCAACCAATCCAAAATCTACCGATAAAGAAAGCCAATTGAAAGACCTGGAACTACTGTACAAATCAGCTTCAGAAAGAGGCTTGGTGCCACAGCATACTTCTGCTCAATTGAGAACCTTACTTTCAAGTAAAAATGAAGCGGTAGAGATAAAAGTATTGCAATTGGTAGGCATGTGGAAAAAAGCCGACCTATTGGATCTTATCTTGCTAAAGAACCAAGACAGTAATGAGGAGGTTAGAAAAGCCGCCATGGAAGCTATGGGTAAGCTTGATGATGCCGATAGTCAGGAACTTTTGCTCAACATGGCCAAAACGCATAAAAATGAAAGCATCCGCATCTTGGCCATTTCTCAGTTGGTGAAAACAGCACCGGAGAGGGCAACAGATGCTGCAATTACCCTGCTTTCAGAAAAACCTTCAGAAAATGGCACGCGAGAACTGTTTGCTGCATTCCTTTCCTCCAATAATGCCACCACTGTGCTGGCCAATTCATTGTCCAATACACGCATCCCAACAGAAACGGCCAAGACAGGAAGAAAAACCATGCAAGAATTACTCCCCGTGCATAGAAGAACCAGAGCCGGAGCCATACAGCTTAAAGATGCCCTAGAAGCCTCAGGTGGAGTATTACCTCCTGAGAAAATGCCTCAGCAATTAAGCGAACGAGAAATCTATCTCCTTGGAATCGAAGTGAAAACTGAGGGAGATCCGGTGAAAGGGGAAGCCATTTACAGGCGAGCCTCTATGATGTGTCAAAACTGCCATGGTATAGGTGGTGCCGGTGGTCAATTGGGACCGGATTTAAGTTCTTTGGGTACAAGTTTACCTATAGACAATATTATCAAATCCATACTTGAGCCTACAGAATCAATCAAAGAAGGTTTTGAGTTGCAGAAAGTAACCAAAAATGATGGTGGAATTGTGATGGGTTATTTGATCAATGATGGGGCCAGAGAAGTTGTCATTCGAGACATGGCCGGTAATGAAAATGGCATTCCTAAATCACAAATTAAAAATGTGGAAAAGGTCCCCGGTTCCTTGATGCCCGCAGGAATTACTGCTAGTCTGGAAAAACAAGAATTTATTAATTTGGTCAGCTATCTTTCCAAACTGGGAAGCAATGGAGATTTCAGGGTCACCAATGAAAAACTGGTAAGACGCTGGAAGGCAGCACCTGATTTTAAGGCTTTGAGCAAAATTGATGGAGTGAATACTTGGGAAAACCTGCCGGGTAAAAAAATTGTACCTGGCACAAAGGCTATATACAGCAAAGTAGCCGGTGACTTGCCCTTGGGAGATATTCCTGTGATTACAGACAACAATGGTAAAAAATTCAGCCTTGTTCAATTTGAAGTTAACATACTTAAGGCAGGAGAATTCAGTTTGAAATTAACCGGAGTTGATCAGGCCAAAGTCTGGGTAAGTGGTAAAGAAATCTCCCTCAATAAAGGTACAGGAGCTACTAATCTTAGTGTAGGCAAACAATGGGTGAATATAGTTTTTGACCGGGATAAAGCCGCTTCAGGTTCATTAATGATATTGATAGAAGATGGAAAAGCCAATAGTGCACAAAGTCAAATAATTGTAGGACAGTAAGTTAATTGTCCTTCATAGTTGGATTGAAAAGTGCTGTTCCTTCTTGGATAGGATCAATATGTTTTAGACTAATTAAAGAAGAGCATTGGATAAACGCCGGTTTTACGACCGGCGTTTTGCTTCGAAAGGGATTCACTGATTAAGAGAACAGTGAATAGTTGATATACAGTTTATTTCCTTTTCTCCACCTAATCCAACCTTTTCCCTTTTCTTTAAGCTGCCCATCAACAAATTTGCCGTAAAGCCATTCTTCATTGACTATTAAAGGCTGAATAAACTCATATTCTATAGCTATTTCTCCTGCTTGTTCAAAAGGCTTGAGCCGTACTTTTCCCGAATTTTCTTCCTTAAGCTCCACACTGTTAACCGTCATTAAAAATTCAGTCCATGAAAAAAATTCCCCTTGGTTCTTGTTCAGATAAGACACTTGGGCATTGTCCTTATTGGCAATCACTTTTAAAAAATCATGGCCAATACCCAAAACTTTAAAATACAAGACACCATAATCTAATTTAAGGTGTTCCGGATAAAGCCAAGGAGGAGCGTAAGAGGTGCTAAATTCACCAAATTGGTTTTGGGTAAAAACAACACTATCCATAGGCAAATGTTCTGTCAAACCCTTCTCTAAATTTACATTCCCATAAAAATACAGGCTTGGGTTTTCATAAAAATTCGGTTTAAAAAATCCTATCCCATTTTCAGGACCTTCAATCTGCTCAAACAAAGGCAAAGCCTGTACTGAATTTCCCTTGATTAATCTTCCACTATCCCCTCTTGGACTAACAGGTGGCTGGTTAAATGGAACCATTGACAAGCTTATTATTGTCCCAAAAAACAGTAGAGTCCAATAATTCAAGCATTTAAAAATGGATTTTATCTTAAAATAAATATTTAACATTCTTAAAAATTTAATGTTTTGGTATGGGTTTCTCCTGCTTTGACTTCCACTTCTATTGTTTGTGCGGCTTTTTCTTTATGCGCTCCCAATGGTCGGATGGTTACCACATAATTGCCTGGGTTTAATAGAAATTTGGCTCCTTTATTATAAGTTCGGGCTCCAGCAACACTTTTGCCGGACTTTTCTTCTTTTATGGAAACTACCGTATCTATGTTCTCTCCTCCAACCTGAGTATAAATTTCAAACGCTCCCGTTTTAAAATCATAAACCAAGGGCAAAGTTTTTGCAGCAGCAATGACGACGCTATCCAACTCGGTATTCGTTTGTAGCCCTTCCATTTTCAATGCCTGAATGGCTACTTTATATACACCGGGATTGACTTCAACTTCCTTTTTGGCCCCATAGGTTCTGGTGGTGGCCACTACCTTTCCATTGTTATCAATTACCTTGACCATACTGTCCCAGCCCTCCCCATTATTTGAAGTAAATACATCCAATTTACCGCCATCAAAGGAGATCGTTTGGTGGCCAATGGTGTTTTCAAGACTTTCCACATTATTTACCGTAATCATATTTACATCACTTCCCTCCAATGGAACCACTTCAAAGTTGTATTTACTTGGAGGTAAATAGAAATACCCGGTATCCCGATAAGTCCTCAGCATAATAGTTGCTCTCTTGGCAACTATATCATAGGCTTTGACATAAACATCCATTGGCTTGCCATTCTTAACGGCATAAACAGAGAAATTATTGGCAGGCTTATCCACAGTAGAAGCAGTGGCTACATTGAGGATTTCTCCTAGATTCTCTGCGTTCTCCGCACTAAAATAGCTCCCTTCCCCTGCTCCTGCTGCACACCTCAATTGCTGGGTATCTTCTTCCTTTAAGCCAAAGCCGATGATATGCAATTTAAAATCAATGCCCTCCTCTTTGGCGGCTTGGACGATCTCACAAATATTTCCATCACAGGATTCTATGCCATCTGTAATAAGGATAATGGTGGCTTTCTGCTTGGCCGCTCTTAATTGGTCAATGACCAATGTTGCTGAATAAGCCAATGGTGTTTTGCCAAGGGGTTTAATCCCTTTGACGGCTGCTATTACTTCCTTTTTTGTCCCTGTCTGGGCATCCACCATAAACTCCACATCCTCGCAATCCCCTTCCTTACGGTGCCCATAGGCAACAAAGCCTAATTTTTGATGCTCAGTAAGATTTCCTATGGTACTACTCAAGGCATTGGCGGCAATTTCCATTTTGGTTTTTCCTTGCATCTGTCCCCACATGGAGCCACTTGCATCGTATATAAAAATAATTGGAGGCTGATTTTCCGGACTTTGTCCTTGGGAGTTGAAAACAATAAATAGGGTCAGGAAAAGGAAGATAGTCTTTTTCATGAGAAGATCTTTTGATTTACAAATCGTGTTGGTGAAGGGAAGTCTATTACCTATACTATAAAAGACTACTTCCAGGCATTGATCTATCTAAAATAGCGATTTTATTTCGTTATTCCGCTAAATACCATGTACTTATGTTGATTAAAAAAATATTATAACACATTTCCAATCCTAAAGGGTTTACAGGTTTGCAGACAAACAGCAGTTTTTTTATTAACCGACCCTGTTGGGGTCGGGTTCGAAAACCAAACCTGTTAACTATATACATATGACTCTTTTTAGGTCAAAATTTATCTGATCACTGTAGTTTAGGCTTTAACTTAAATATCCCTTCTGCGAAAATCCTTATTCTTTCTAGCCGCTAAATCGTAAAGTGCAAATTATAGGATCTTTTGGATCATTGCATAAGATTTAGGGTAAGGGCAATGATGCAAGATTAATCACACACTTAGTACTTGAATTGAAAGGATAATAAAAAAAAATTAGACTTACATTTTCAGTCCTATGGCTTACAATTGCATTCCTACAGGTTACATTCCGGTTCCTTCGACTTTCATTTCCGTTCCTTCTGCTTACATTTCTGTTCCTATCGCTTACATCTCCGTTCCTACGGCTTACACTTCTATTCCTTCAGCTTACATCTCCGTTCCTACGGCCTACAATTGCATTCCTTCATGTTACATTTAGATTCGCGCAGGTTTCTTTCCACTTCCTTCACTTTACTTTCCGGTTTTTTCGGATAACTAATGCCTTCCTTCCGGGGACTCATGCTTTCCTTCAACTTACCTCCTATCTGCTTTACTATTTAGGAATGGTGGCAAAAACATCCTTAATGGACTTGCATAAATTTTCGGGTGTAGGCGGTGAAAACATCGTAACCATCCTTTTTCCCTCTTTGTCAAATACTTTATGGGTGAGGACATCACCGGCAGCACTCACTAATCCGGAGCTTGATGGGAAGCCATTTGGGTAATAGGTTTCCCATTTCCCCAGCAAAACTCCCTCGGAAGCTGTTATCAATATCAATTTTTCATCTCCTCTGATGAATGAGGTTTCACCATGGACCAAGCCGTTTTTGTAATGCACCTCATAACTAAACCTATCCTCATTATTCTTGATATAGTCAGGATAAATCCATAAACCCTCTTTTTTACCTTTGGCATATTTGCCTTGCATTTTAATGGTACCCTCCTCATTATAATGCGTACAATCCCCTTGAAGCACTCCATTGAAATAGTGCATTTCGGATTTTAAAGTACCGGAAGTATAGTAGGTTTGTAGCTTTCCAACAAGCTGTTCTTTGGCATTGCGATAGCCTTTCTCATGAATTTCCCCATTGGCATGGTAAGTGCTAAAGGGGACGGATTTATGTGTGACTGTCTTTGTCTCATAGGTAACCTTAGTCGTTGGCTGTATTTCTTGTTTAGGGATGGACTTATAAAACGTTCTCATGGCTTCTAGAAAAGTTTCGGTTTTTTCCTTACTGACCCCAACCTTGTCTACAAATTTCCCCTCTTCTGTATACAAGCCCCTCAATGTGAATTTATTGTCACTGGAAATAAAGCCAACAGCCCATAAATTATCGCTATTGTCGTAATACATTTCCCATATTGTATTAGGTGCGGGATTGCCTAAAAATGCATGCATGGAGCGGATTTTATGCGTTCCTTCATAAAGGATGGTCTCTCCGTGTAGTTGGCCATTTTTATAGTTCACAGAGAAGCGATATGGAAGCCCATCTTTAGAGGTAGCGTAGTTATTATAGACCCAAAGCCCTTCTTTTTTGCCTTGCACATATAGCCCTTCCCTGCTTATTGAGCCATCTTCATTGTATTGAATGCATAACCCATTCGGTACACCATTGTCGTAAACGGCAGTCATGGATATTTTTTCAGAGGGAAAGAAAATCGTTAGAGTATCAACGAATTGCTTGTTAGCATTCACAAAACCCTTTTTGTAAATATTGCCATTGGCATGGTATTCTACATAAGGGCTGGGTTTAAACACTACCTTATTGTATTTTACTTGCGCCTGGACAAGACTAACTATAGCAAAGGAAAAAACAAGAAGGATAAGCGCACGTAATACCATGATTCTACACCTGTTATAGCGGATAAAGCTAAAGGTATAAAAATGTCAATAAAAATACCCCAATCAATAGTACATTCTTATAGACAAATTTGAATGCAATTGGCCGGTGGTGAAACAGCTTGGGCAAACCATAAGGCCATCAATGTATGGCTCAGAAAAAAAGGCGAATTCAGCTTACTTTTGAATTAACAATTTACCAGTGGATAAGTAACCTGCGCTACTGCCAATTACAATTTAAATCCGCTTAGGTGAACCATATTAGTGAAGTACTCGGGATTTAAAATCAGTTCATTAAGGATTTTCTCCATATTTTTACCCAATTCATAATCGCTGGTATAGGAGACAAAGACATCTCCTTCAGGGGCAAAATATACCTTTGAAACATCCAATTTGCTATCCTTGGCACCGGTTTTTAAAAGGATTTCCCACAGTTCCCCTTGCAATAAATCATATTTATCAACCAACATATAGACAAAATCATCGTCCGGTTGTTCCGGTAACCAAACGGTATAATTACCGTTTATTTTCGACCTTTCCACTCTACAGAGATATACTTTACTGGTTTCCATTTCATTACCATTTTTAAAGAAGGCTCGCATTTTTCACCTTTTTCGCACCTAGCTGTATGCCATACAATATTTCCTCTAGCTGGTCTAATTTAAACATAGCCAACAGCACACATTGTCTAGGATATAACTGGTCCCTGAGCTTGTCGAAGGGACATTGAAGTTTCTCCTGAACATTTTTCAGGGTTCAATCAAGTGGATGGCGTTTCTACCAATTCATAATTTGTACTTCTTCCACCACTTGTTTTTTTTTGTAAAACATCCTTTTTAATTAAATCTTGACAATAGCGTCCTAAATAAAAAATGAGAGGTCCCATTTTTTGCCCAAA
>TARA_R110001599_G_scaffold288226_1_pt1 | contig 24143 bp, 20 predicted proteins | sample TARA_R110001599 | Tara Oceans TARA_R110001599 (sample SAMEA4398360) | marine metagenome | biome: Polar Biome; feature: [MES] marine water layer (ENVO:01000295) within the mesopelagic zone...; material: water (ENVO:00002006), including particulate matter (ENVO:01000060) such...
TCAATCGTAGCACGAGCGAGATCTAAGAATCCGTCGAGATGAGGGTCATTGTTATACCCAGCGTTGAAACCTCGGGGAGACTGATTTGCCCCATGTAGGATCTGTGATAGCCATAGATCGCACGACATCCCCCAGCTCATTTCACTGAATGCAATGCCAGACGGCGCCCCCTCACGCCACTGGTTGCAGTAAGCTACCCAATCCGGATGCAGCGTTACATTTAAGCGAATACCAACCTTGGCTAGATCGAGCGCGAGCCGCTGATAAATGGCCCCTGGATCGAGCTGCGAAGACCCCGCTTGCGCCGCAATGACATCCAAAACCAAGCCATCGTTTGCCCCTGCCTCGGCCAAGAGCTCCCTTGCCCGCTCGGGATTGTAGACATAGCGATTTGCTGCATGCGGGTCATGAGCAGGGGAGCCTGGAGATAGCGCACTATGCGCCGGAACAGCCGCCCCCGGAAATAACTCAGCGCATAATGCCTCTCTATCAATAGCGTACGCAATTGCCTGCCGAACGCGCAAATCTGCGATAAGCGGATCGCGCAAGTTAAATACCAGATACCAGAGATATGGTGGGTTAAATGAGGGCACGGTGAACCCTAGCGCCGCCAGTTCCTCAAGGTCAGCGCCCTCTAAGCTATAGGCGACATCCACCTTCCCCTCAACCAATGCCCGGACGCGAGCCTTGCGGTCAGGAAAAGGTAGGAACCGGATCCCTTCTATCTGTGGCGGGCCGGCCCAGTAGTCATCGTTCCGCCGCAGCTCGACCGCAGACCCTCCATCCGTCTCAAAACGAGAATGAAACCGGAACGCACCGGTACCAGGAGCTTTGTCGGCACAACCATCAGGACCGAGTTTGCGAATGGCCGCCGGACTAATCAGCGACTGAGCACCGGGTGCGTCTTCTTGGGTCATGTAACGCAGAAATTCAGGAAACGGCTCGGAAAACTTGAACTCTACGGTCATCGAGTCTAAAGCGCGAACTTTTTCAATGAGGCCAACGCCCATGCGATTGAAGTCCGCAACAACCGGAGAGAAAAAGGGCGAGGTTGCGCAACACATTCTCTCGTAGTTGATAACTACAGCCTCCGCGTCGAGTGGACACCCATCATGAAAACGAACCCCTTCTCTGATTCGAAAAGTATAACGACGGGCGTCTGGTGACGTTATGCAATGGGTCGCTAGTCGCGGAACGAGGCTGGTGGGCGCGCCGTCCGAAGCGGGTAACTCTCCGAAGTCATCTTCAAACAGGCTTTCATGTGTTTGGTGAACCACGCGGCCTGTATTCCAACCCCCGAATGATCGGGGCGGATCGACCTCGTCCACAGCCCAGTCAAGCGCAACGCGCAAAATCTTGTCTTCATTCATATGGGTGCGTCCTAATTAGCATTGTCAAGTTGCAAATAGCCGACCGTGCTCACGAGCGTGGCGCATAGCTGCTATGTCTAGCCCCACAGCGGCGCCACCTTCCATCTCATCCGGGCGAGTTACAAGCGCGATCTCTGCCGCTGCGATAATTTGCGTGGAAAGAGCTACCATCATTCCTTGGGCCGCCGTGGCCGAAAGCACATCCAGGCGAACGGCTGCCGAAAGAATCATCGTAGCCACACCTCTCAGCTCAGCTAGCACAGCATTCTCACGGCTAACCCCCATTGCCGCCGCCAGGGCTCCTGATATGACCGCTAGATGACCCGGCGTAACCTTGCCCGCCACCGCGGTAGCGTATTCCGCCAACATCGGGTCTGCATGAAGTGACGGTGCTAACACCGCTAGGCGACTTCCACAGCGACGTGAGGCCACCTGTGCTGGAGCCGTTAACTTCAGTAGGTCAAGCCGCGCATCTACTGCTTTCAGATCCTCTAAGTTCCGATCCACAAATGCCGTATGAGCCAACGCGGTCCCCGCACCGTCTGCGCGGGCGCTGCCATGAATCAAGGCCGAGACGATCATTTCACGGAGCGCGTCTGGCGTGGTCACGCGCTCATCCCGAAGCATTCGCTCAAGGCCGAACGCATGGGCGTGCCTGCCTATCGGCAGCGCGGAGTCGGCAAGTTGCATAAGGGACAACAATGGGCCAGCGCGCACGGCTAGGTTGCCTTCAAGCATCGTCAGAATTAGCGACGGGGTGATGGTGCTCGTGTGCAGCCCCCACACCATTTGGAGGTCTTGCAGCCGCAAAAGGTCTTTCTTCAAAGCGTATCGTTAGCTCACGCAATCCGAGGGCCTGGACCGATCTCGCAACAAGATCAGGCGTATCGGTCACCGGTACAAGGATCTCATTACCGTGTAGCTCCGCAGGACTGTGACGGTTCCCAAGAGCGTGGCCAATCCGGAACACCGCCTCAGGGCCCAGCTCGTTGAGCGAGATTACCATCACCAGTTCGGGGCGGCGGGAGACGACCAATATACACATCCCATCATCATGCAGAACTGCGCCGTCAAACATCCAGCTCACACGGGGCAGCTCGATGCCTAGATCTACGCCCCCCTCGCTGCAAGTGCGTAACCGGCGGCGACCCGCATCGGCCGATGCAATCCATACACGGTCCGTCTGACGACCGGAAAACTTTTGGTCGTTGACGTGGCCCAGAATACTATTCACTAAAAGCATTATCCCTCTTCATTTTCTTAGTAGTGGAGCGGGACGGCCGCGCATGTGGCGACGGGCGACATCCCAAGCCACCTGCGTCGCCATCCGAAGATTTGGCGCATCGTCAGCTAGAAAACGTCCCACCGCACCATAGCCTGAGGCTAACGCAGCTGCACCACCATACACACCCGGTAAGGACGCCAACCGTCGACTGATAAGAGTCGCCAATTCCTCATGGTCGCCCTGTTGGGACAACGCGAATATGGTCCCAACAAAACCACTCGACGCTAACGCCCCCTCTAAGGCCGGACTCGCCTCCCCAGGACGGAAACTCGAAGCGTCAACAAGCACAGGGCGTGCGCTAAAACTGACTTGAAGGCGCGTCGAGAAGCTTCGATAAAGGTGCTCCTCGCCTCTCGCCACCCGGCCAGCCGCGAAACTCTCCATGAAAATGGCCTCGGCTCCGTTTGCCAGTGCAATACATGTGTGCTGCCTGTGTTCCGCTTGCGCATGCGGGATTATCATATCCGGGATGTACTCGAAGAAGGCTCCTTCGCTCAGCTCGATCATGGTCGTCTGTATCGATAGCGCTTCACCTTGCAGGCGTGTTGCGGACGGTGTTGAGAGACAAAGTTCAGCGCTAGCCTCAAGGTGTACGGCAACATGCAGGCGATCACCGCCAAAAACTGATCCTGCCGCGTTTTGCACGTATATTAGCGCACCAGATTCTGACTCCATGGGCAAAACGGCGGTAGTCGTCAACGGGTAGCGCTGTTGTCGTGCAGCAAGTCGCGTTCGACCATGTCGATCACGAGCAAAGCGCAACGACAGCACTCCGTCGCCCATCAGGGTTTCCGCCCAAACAGCGCGCTATGGACAATTTGTTCAAAAACGAGCTGCACACCCTCGCCTTTTCGCAGATCGGTAAATACTGAAGCGCGATCGAGACGTGCTGCGGCTACGTCCGCTCTGAAGCGCGTCATATCGACATCGACATGAGGTGCCAAATCAATCTTATTGACGACTAGCAGGTCTGCCCTTAACAGGCCTAACCCATTCTTCCGAGGAATGTCGTCTCCGCCGGCAACATCAATGACGAAAGCCCACCAGTCCACGAGCTCGCTAGAAAATGTAGCGGCTAGATTATCTCCCCCGCTTTCGATGAGAATCACGTCAGGCTGAAAGCGCTGCTCCAGCCAAGCTGCTGCCTCAAGATTTACCGAAGGGTCCTCGCGGATAGCAGTATGCGGGCAGGCCCCGCTTTCAACCCCAAGAACCCGCTCAGGATCGATGAGGCCGGAGCGCTGAACACGTTCTGCGTCCTCGTGAGTAACCAGATCATTAGTGATCACGGCGACAGAGATACCTCGCGCGGCGAACAAGGGGAGCAATCGCTCGACCAGGCGCGTCTTGCCACTGCCTACCGGCCCTCCGAAACCTAAACGCACTGCAGTCAAAGGTTTGCACTCCTTATTTCAACATATATGATTGGCCGAGAGAGACCTGCGATGTGGGAGGGCTGTCGATGGCCTGTCCATCGATGTAAACCCGAAAGTTCTCAGGGTCGACGTCGATTTTAGGTAACACATCATTCAGCACCATATCGCGTTTAGTGAGACGGCGCGTGTCGGCCACTGGACGCAAGGTAGCTTTCAAATCGAGTCGCTGGGCCACCCCGGCGGCGATGGCAGATGGAGAGACAAAACGCACGCCGAGTGACTGCGGAGCGCGACCAAAGTACCCCCACATTGGGCGATAACGCACAGGTTCGCAGGTCATAAGAGAAGCGTTAGCCTCGCCCAAGGGAGCCCAGACAGGGAAGCCAGATTTCAATACTAGTTCCGGTTTGATGCCAAAGCTGTCCGGCTTCCAAAAAATAAGATCTGCGAGCTTTCCAGGCTCAATCGAGCCCACTTCATCTGCGATGCCGAACATAAGAGCAGGATTGATAGTATATTTGGCGATATAGCGACGAATTCGGAAATTGTCCGCACCGCTGCCGCTATCCTCGGGCAAAGCGCCCCGTAACTCACGCATGGTGTCAGCAAGCTGCCAACAGCGAGCGATGGTTTCACCGATTCGCCCCATCCCCTGGCTGTCGGAACCGATCGCGCTAATCGCTCCCATGTCGTGCAGAACGTCTTCGGCGCCAATGGTTTCTTTTCGAATCCGACTTTCCGCAAACGCCACGTCCTCAGGCAAACGTGGATTGAGATGATGGCTCGTCATCGCCATGTCGAAATGTTCATCAAAGGTGTTGATGGTGAATGGATTCGTAGGGTTCGTAGATGAGGGCAGTACATTCGATATGCCGCACATGCGGATGATGTCTGGCGCGTGCCCACCCCCGGCGCCCTCGACGTGATAGGCGTGAATGCAACGTCCGGCCATGGCGCGCAGAGTGTGCTCTACAAATCCTGATTCGTTCAGAGTGTCTGCGTGCAAGTGGATCTGCCCACCGCCGATCTCCGCGGCCTTCAAGGCGGCATCGATGATGGCCGGAGTCGCCCCCCAATCCTCATGGATTTTCAAACCCGCTGCGCCTGCAGCAAGCTGTTCGAGCAGGGGCTCGACGGCATGCGAGGCCGCCTTTGCAATGAAACCGAAGTTTATCGGAAAGGCCTCAGCTGCTTGGAGCATTAGCCCTAGGTTAGTTGTGCCTGTCGACGCAATGGGAACCGTAGTGGGTCCGAGCCCTCCTCCCATCAGCGTGGTGAACCCCGCCGAAAGAGCTTCATCCACCTGTCCCGGATCAATAAAATGCACGTGGCAGTCGATTCCGCCCGCCGTAACGATATGTCCTTCCGCGGCCCGGATATCCGTGTTCACGCCCACCGTGAGCCCTGGCGTTACGCCATCCATAAGATTGGGGTCGCCAGCCTTACCGATTCCTACGATCCGGCCATTCTTAATGCCGATGTCGGCCTTGATAATGCCCGCAACGGCGTCAATGATCAGAGCGTTGGTTATGATCAGGTCCAAAATGCCGTCGGCAGCGGTCAGCACACCGTCACAACCGGTGCCCCCTCGTACCGTCTTGCCCGCGCCAAAGACCAGCTCATCGCCCCCTACACAGAAATCGCGCTCCACCTTCGCCCAGAGGCCAGTGTCGCCTAGCCGTACACAGTCTCCTTCCGTAGGACCGTACAGTGATACATATCTAGAGCGCTCAATAGACTGAGCCATACACTACTCCTGTAAAAAACTTTCCAAACGGATCATCGCGGCAGAGCGCACGGTTGGGTCATCCAAAGCCCCGTTCACCAGGCCTGCCAGACCATATACAACTCGGGCTCCCCCAATAGCCACCAAGTCAACCAGGCGGGTGTCTCCCGGCTCGAAGCGCACCGTGGTTGCAGCTGGGACGTCGAGCCGGAACCCGTAAGCGGCGGCACGATCGAAGCGCAGGGCTGGATTGACCTCGAAGAAGTGATAGTGCGATCCAAGCTGAATGGGCCGATCCGCGGTGCTTTGGACACGCAAGGTCACCGTTGGCCGATCCGTATTGATTATCACCGGCTGCTCACCCAGGCGCCAGCGGGGCCGGTGAGGCGCGCTAGGGACAGTGGATTTGCCTGGGCCGATGGGGTCGTGTATGCAAACCAGCTTTTGACCGTCCGGGAAGAAACCCTCGACCATGACAGCATCGAGGCGCTCTGATACCCCTTCCATCACGTCGTCTTCAGTCAACAACCCGGACGCGATCGAAACCATCTCGCTAACCGTACCTCCTCCGCGCGCACCTTCGCAGACGGTATCCGCAATAATCGCGCGCGCCTCGGGCTCGCTGAGTAAAAGGCCGCGCGCCTGGCGCGATCGCGCCAGTTCAGCAGCCTGGCGCAAAAGAAGTCGATCCACCTCACGGGGCAGTAAACGCATCATTCTCTTCCTGTCTTGGTCGGCCTGCTTGCGCCTTTAACACCGTAGTGGCCGTTTTGGAACCATAACCACATGGTCCGTCGCGAATGCCGGTCAAACGGCCAGGTGATTCGAGAGAGTTTGAGTCGAGACAACATCATCAACGTCCCCTTGTTCTACAATCTCGCCGAGCTTGAGCACCATAAAGCGATTAGCGACCGACAGCGCAAAGTCGAGGTTCTGCTCCACAAGCAAGACCGCAATGCCCAGCTCATCCCGTGCTCGGATAAGGACCTCGCCCATGCGGTCGACCATCGCAGGCTGCAACCCTTCACTGACTTCGTCAATAAGCATCAACTTTGGCTGGGCGATTAGGCCACGCGACATCAACAGCATCTTTTGCTCGCCTCCAGACAACGTTCCGGCCCGCTGTTTTAGGCGCTCGAGCATTCGGGGGAAAAGGGTTTCGAGAGAAGGCAGGCGCTCGTGGAAAAGCCGGTTCGAAGCTACGCCCAGCCGGAGATTCTCTTCGACCGTCAGATCGGGAAAAAGCGTATGCTCTTGGGGGGTATGAGCAACACCGGAGCGTGCCATCATGTGCGGTCGGATGTTCGTAACATCATCCCCGTCCAGCGAGACCGTACCGCTGAACGGACTTACGAAGCCCATGATTGTTTTCAGCAAGGTGGACTTACCCATACCGTTCTTTCCTAGCACAACGACTATCTCGCCCTTGGAAACGCTGAGTGAAATGTTTCGCAGTACAGCAGCTGTGCCGTAACCACTGGTGAGCCCCTCGACGCTCAGAAGCTCTTGGTTCATGCTACCGCCTCCTTTTGTAGGCCTGTATAGGCAGCTTTAACCAAGTCCGACGCCACTACCTCTTCAACAGTCCCTTCCATCAAGATCGCACCTTGATGCAAAACGACCACTCGATTGCAGATAGCCCGCACGAAGTCGAGATCATGCTCTATAAGCATAATGCACAAGCCGAATTCCTGCGTCAGGCGCGTGAGCACCGCGCCGATGGCCATGCGTTCAGGCCGGGTCAAGCCTGCAGTCGGCTCGTCAAGTAGGAGTACTGAAGGCTCAGTTGCCAGCACCATCGCCAATTCCAGTCCCCGCTTCATTCCGTGCGATAAGTTGCGCGTCTCCTCCGCTAGCATCTTATCGAGGCCCGTGGTCTTCAGAATGTCTAGCGCTGGCTGGGGAAGCGAAACGGTTTCGCGCCTGTCGAACAACTTTGCACCATCGATTCGATAACGAGCCAACTGGAGGCATTCACCGACGGTTAGAGTGTCGAATAGATTTGTATTCTGGAAACTGCGTCCCACCCCAAGTCCAACGATATCTTGGGGCGATCCCCGCGCTATTTCGGCGTTGTTGACTCGAACAGCACCGCCGGTGCGCTCGTTGCCATCACTAATGCAACGCATCAGTGTCGTCTTACCAGCCCCGTTGGGTCCAATAATTCCTAGCAGCTCAGTGCCGTGCGCATCCAAGTTCACATCACGCAGGACCTGTAAGCTCCCATAACGACGAGATACTTGGCTCAGGCATAGGGGCGGCGCATCTCCGAAAGATGCTTGCAGCATCCGGCCCGCGGGCGCCGGGTTAAGCCTGATCGCGTGAACCTTCGGGACATGCTTGGGCCTCAGCTTACGCCATAATGCGCCTATCAACGGCGCCAGCCCTCGGGGCAGGAGCACGATGACCAAAACAAAAGCGACGCCTGTCAAAAGCTTCCAGACAAAAGGCATAGCGCCGGATAGCCATGAGGAGATTGTATCGATCCCGATCGCCGCGAAGACCGGCCCCAGTAACGTGGCCCTCCCGCCAAGTGCGGTCCAGATAAGCAGCTCCGTGCCCAGCTGAAATCCTGCCATTTCGGGAGCAACAACATTGGAGAAAGCCGCATAGCCGAAGCCCGCTACAGACGCCACCATGCCGGCGAATACCATCAACATAGTCTTGATGCGAGAGACGGGGATACCCAGATAGGCGCTACGCTCTTCGTTCTCACGTATAGCTATGAGGACCCTGCCAAAATCGCTACGCACCAAAAGCCAGCCGGCCGTAGTCGTGAGCACCAAAAAGCCCCCTGCAATCCAGAACCAAACTTTCAAGTCCCAGTAATATGTAGGGAATCCTGAAAGCCCGCTCGATGATCCCGTAAAGCTGCCTCCTGAATATATTATCTGGGTCAGCACAATGGGCAATGCTAGCGTTATTATGGAAGAATACAGAGGGGATGAACCATGAAAGAAAGCCAGCCATCCAACAGCAGCAGCAACGATTGCAGCCGTGCCAAGCGCAACAGCTAGCGCGGCAAGTGCCCATCCAGGGCCGAATCCGTAATGGGTAAAGACCAGCCCGCAGGCATAAGCTCCGATGCCAAAAAAGGCCGACTGACCGAATGTTAGAACACCCGTATAACCCCAAAGTATGTCGACAGTCATCACCACTGCCGCAACAAACAATGTACGGATCAAAATATTTGTTAGATAAACATCGAGGAAGAGCGGCGCTACAGCGATAATGGCCAAGCCTGAAAGGCACCCAATCAATGCAGCACGATGTGTGTAAGATATAGAAAGGCGATTATCAGGCACGGCTAAACCCCTTCGGCTTTAAACGCAGAATCAGTGCAGCAAGAACAACGATAGTCATGCCGCCGAGAATGGGACTGATGTAAGTGCTGACAAGGACCTGCGACCCACCAAGTAGCAGCGAAGCGACCAACAAGCTCGGAAACGAAACACCCGAAATCATCACTAGCATAAAGCTATTCACCAACCAAGGCAGTCCCATGTTTGGATCGACCGAGAGCAATGGGGTGATCAACGCTCCGGCTGCGCACGCTAGTCCTGCACCCAAGCCGAAAGTTATGGATCGAACATTCGCGCTATCTATACCTAAGCCCCTAGCCAGCGGTTCATTGGCAATGACTGCACGTGCATTCAATCCGAAGCGGGTGAAGCTCAACAAAGCACTAAGCGCAACTGCCAACACTATGGCAATAGCTAGCATGGCCAGCCGATATCCAGAGTATTCACTTCCAAAAACATCTATCGTACCTAGAATCGGCGAGGGCGCGAATTGCACGCCCCGCCCGAAAGTCAATGCAAATACTTGCCCGATGACAATGCCTAGCCCCCATGTGGCCAATATCGCGTCCAACGGCCGATGATAAAGCGGCCTGATAATGGTTCGTTCAATCACCAGCCCCGCCAAGAGCCCTAAGATGGCCGCCGCCGGGACAGCGAGCCATGGGTTGAGGCCAGCAGCGCCGACAAGATAAGCTATGTATCCGCCAGCGGTCAAAAATGCTCCATGAGCAAAATTGATGAGCTTCATTACACCGAGGATGATCATGAGGCCCGTCGAAACCACGAACAAAATTGCGGCGGTCGTCAAAATGTCAAGCGCTAAAGCCTCCACGTTGTGTCTCCCGTTACTTGTTAGCGAATTGCGGACACTGTTCGCCCGGGTCAACTTTTGGGAACGATTCGACGAGTTGAACTGAACCATCAGCAGCGACGCGGCCCAAATACATATTGAGTGACGCATGACGTTGCTTATTCATGATGACGGAGCCGCGGGGCCCTTCCACTGTCACTTCCCCTAGCGCTTGTATAACAGCAGCAGAATCAGTCGAGCCGGCCTTTTCGACAGCCGCCGCGTACGCATATATGGCTTCGTACTGCGGCACCGACAACTCGTTCGGCGTCTCGGCGCTGCTTCCGAACTTCTTCTCGATCGCCTCGAGAAAGGCTTTATTCGCATCAGTCTCTAGGCTTGAGAGGTAAGATGCGACGATGTATATCCCCTCGGCGTTATCCCCCATGCTTTTGGCTGTGCCTTCATCAAGGGCGTAGTTACCATAGGGGATCGAGATACCTGCAGCGCGCAGCTGCCTGGTGAGCGTCACGTTTGGCGCGCCGCCGGCCGTGGACGTAATCAAGGCGTCCGGATTGGCCGAACGTAGTTGAGAAATGATTGCGGTCCAATCTGATCCATCCATGGGCAAGTACGCCTCGCCCACCACACTGCCTCCCTTACTCTCGACGTACTCTCGAGTGTACTGCAGCATGCCGCGACCAAAGGCATAATCGCTGCCAATCAGGAAAAACTTCTTGGCCTCGTTCTCGGTCATAAAATGGTCGACAACCGGGGCGACCTGCTGCTCTGGCACCCAGGCATTGATGTACATCCAAGGAGAGCATGAGCGCCCTTCGTAAAATGATGTGTAGATGAGGGGGACCCTGCCGCGATTGACGATTGGTAAGCCGGCATTTCTGGCAGCCGTAGTTTCCATTGCTACAATGCCGTCAACTTTCCGTTGAAAAACGAGACTGTCATAGGCGCGCTGAGCGCCTTGGGCTCCTGATCCGTCATCAGCAATTTCAAGCCGCAGCTGACGCCCCAAGACTCCCCCTTGCGAATTAATCTCCTCGACAGCTAACTCCGAGGCTTGGACGACCGAAGGTGCAACGACACTGTTTGCGCCGCTTAGACCTACTGGTATACCTATTTTTATAGGTTCGGCTGCATATGCTGAAGCTCCCACCGAGAGACCAATACCAAGTAAAAGTGTACGTATTTTCATTGCTCTGCCTCTAACTTTGCCAGGTTAATCTGGATATCTGCGCCTAAATTCTCGCCGTATACATCTGTTCGTCTATCTGTTAGTGGGTGATTGACACTGTTCCAGCTGGGTTCGCACCTTGGGTCCATATCCACTTCCCCAATGAGGATCTTTTCTTCACTTTCAGAGCACGGCCCGGCTACAGGCCAGCCTGAACGATTGATGATTACGCTATCCCCTAAGAATCGTTGCCCACGCTCGATGCCCACCCTGTCAGCGCATGCAATGACTATCGAATTACTGTGAGCCGCGGCCATATGAAGAATGTTTGCCATTATTGGGTGGCCTGCCGGTTGCTCTGGCATGGGCACCCAGTTGGTTGGCACACATACTATCTCTGCACCTTGGCAGGCCGACAGACGAAACATCTCAGGGAACCAACCGTCGTAGCAAATAACGACACTGATCCGGCCGACTAGAGTATCGAACACGGGTAGACCACGATCGCCCGGCTCGAAATAGAGCTTCTCATCTGCCCATAGGTGAAGCTTGCGGTAAACCCCTAGCACACCTGAAGGGTCGATGATAACTGCGCTGTTATAGAGACAATTTCCGCCACGCTCTACTAGCCCGGCGACGATTGTCACTTGTAGCCGGCGAGCTGCTTCGACCCAGGCATTAGTAGTAGGCCCTTCAGGCACACGCTCGGATAATGCGAGAGTTTCTTCCCGCGACTGAAAAATATAGCCGGTGCTGCATAACTCTGGCAAAACTATCAAGCGAGCGCCGTAGCCGGCAGCCTGCTCAATCAGGTCGATGCTGCGTGTGACGTTGTGCTCGACCTCGCCAAAATTTGGTTCAAACTGGATGCAGGCAATCTTCAGCTTTTGTGGGCTCTGGTCGGAACCAGGGTGACTAAGGGGACTAAGCATCAGATCAGCTCCTCCGACCGGTCGCGCGCCGAAATAGCGCACTACAAAACCAGAACACAACCGCTACCGCCTCATAAGGGATAATTGATTTCCGGGGCGATCACTGAATGTTTCGCCAACCGATATATCAAACGAATCAAAACGATAGCTGCGCGTTCCTGACATAACATAAGCAACGGGCGTGCCACCCTGGTAAGCGAATTAAACATCCTTGGATTTTGGGGCCTTTACGACCGAAAGTACGGGAAACGATAGGCTGTTTCGATTGCGCATTCCTCGGTGGCCGCACCGATTTAGGTCAAGCGACGCACCGCAGTGGCACATTGATAGGCAAGATTGCGTTCGAAAGTTGCACGGCGTACGACCTCTACCGCATCTGCACGAGGAGCTGGGCTAACGGCAGCGCCGTCGCCAGTTTTCCTTTCTTAGGGCATTCAAAGGCATCCCACCCCACCGTGCAGGAAGTTGACGATGTTTACATGCATGCTCCCCTTTGCCGAAATCCATGGAATGGAGCACGGCCTGTACGAGTTGGAAGGCAAGGCGGTGTACCCGCTGAACAAGTATTGGGTCGAGCTGGAGGCCGGCGACTATATGTGGCTGCGCGTCTTCTGTCCGATGCGAACCGGCATATGAGACTGCCGACCTACGGCAGCTGACAGGAACAAGCTTATCGATAATGGGCCAATCTTTAATAAAGCTTCGCTGATGGCGCTATATTGTGAGAGCTCGTGGAACGCTCAACCTAGCTCAAGGAACTCGTTCTGAGTGCCCCCATGCCCCTTCCTTAATCGACAATTTAGTTAATAGGGTTAGATCCAAGGGCTGTCCCTAGTCATGCATCATTGCTTTCATCAGCGTGCGGATCCAGACTGCAGGGTGACACGACGAAGCAAGTGCCTGCTTCTGGCTGATTGGTCTGCCGTGATCAGTATCTGCCTCCAAACCACGCGGCAGCACCAGCTCGCCACCAACAACTCTTCAATCCGCGCCGCGTAGCTCCGGCCCGCCAGGTCCCGCGCCCGATTCCGACACGCCACTTGCGCGAATCGTCTTCCTCACTCCAAAACCTCAAGCAGATGCACCGCATAGGCCCCCTGATCCTTGATCGGTTTCAGATCAGCTTTGAATTTGACCCGCTTCGGCTCATCCAGGCGACTGGCCAGTTCACGATATACGCTGAACTCTGCGTCCAACTCAAAAATCCCATAGGGCTCGCATTGGATAGAATGGCCCATTGGCCCACCCTTGGTGCCCACCACTGTCACCTTCCCCACGTCCTTACCGGCCGCTTTGAATGTATGAGCACCGAGCACAACTGCTTCGAGCTCAATGTGAAGGCCGCCTGCACGGAGCAGCTGTATTGCTTCGTCACTAAATTCCACGTCTACCTACCTTTCTAATTCGTCGGAGCGAACAACGGCTATACAGGGCCCTTCAGGTACATCGTCAAGGGCCGCTAATCAGCACCAAACGGTGCTTGGGAGTCTGAATCAATTCATGAAACTCTGAGAGGTAGAACCGTCGATGTTTCAACGGATCTCACCTGTCAGTAGATCCTTTTGAATGACTATCCCATACGAGCCCGGCGTCTCTTTGATCGCTGCGTCAGCTTCAAATTATCTCATTTGGACCGATAAGACGTCCGCTCTATGCCAAGCGACCTGCCGCCGCTTCGATTGAAAACAAATTGAAACCTATATCACCCTCAAGAGCATACCCAGCCGGTCGGCTCAACCGGTTCTGCATGAGGTGATTTTCGTGATTCCATCCTGTCCTGTCTGTCATTCCCGCAGCGTGCAGCGCTGTCACTACGGCAAGCGTATCGGTGGCACTGTTGGCACCGTTGCTGGCGCACTGAGTGGCGCAGCCGGTTCAGCCAAAGGCGCTGTTGAAGGTGCGCGCGTAGGCGCTGCGGTATTCAGTATTGCCGGCCCAGCAGCCACGGCATCTGGTGCCGTGCTCGGTGCCATCAGCGGCGGTCTTGTCGGCTGTATTGCCGGCATACGCCTTGGCACTGTTCTGGATGAAGAACTGCTCTGCCACTACCGCTGCAACGATTGCTCCCACCACTTTTAACCGCACCCCCTCCCTCTTATCAGCGCCCTACCCGGCCCGAATCCGGACGGGCGCTTATGCCGTTTACAGGAGATTTTCATGGCACATCAAATCGAGAACATGGCGTTTGTTGGCGCTACCCCGTGGCATGGCCTAGGTAGTCAGTTGTCCCAGAATCAGCCATTGGAGGTCTGGCAGCACGAAGCCGGAATGGACTGGCAGATCGAGGAGTCTCCCGTACGCTTCATGTCAGACTCTGCAGCACATCTAGGCAGTATCCACAGCTACCCAGAGCAAAAAGTGCTTTATCGCTCGGATACCAAGGCACCGCTCTCAGTGGTGTCGCAGCGCTACAAGGTAGTGCAGCCCTTTGACGTGCTGGAGTTCTATCGTGACCTGACCGAATACGCTGGGTATGAACTGGAAACCGCTGGCGTTCTCAAAGGCGGCCGCAAGTTCTGGGCCTTAGCGCGTACCGGCCAAGCTTCGGTACTTAAAGGCAATGACATGGTCAGTGGTTACCTGCTGTTGGCCACGTCCTGTGATGGCAGCCTAGCTACCGTAGCCACTCCCACGACGGTTAGGGTGGTCTGCAATAACACCCTAGCCATTGCGGTGAACGGTTCCGCCGAGTCTATACGCGTGCCACACAATACCGAGTTCAATCCCCAAGCGGTGAAGCGCCAGCTGGGGGTTTCGGTGTCACAGTGGGATGACTTTATGTACCGCATGAAAGTGCTTTCTGAGCGGAAGGTAAATACCGGCGAAGCTCTGGGTTATTTCCTGCAGGTGATTTGCGATACCGAGAAGGATGTCGCCAACCGTCGCGAGCTGACTCAGCATAGGGCGCTACAGAAGGTCCAGGAGCTCTACTCAGGAAAGGGCCGCGGTTCTCATATGGAATCAGCCCACAACACCGCCTGGGGCCTTCTTAATGCCGTGACCGAGTACGTGGACCATGACAAACGCGCCCGTAGTGTGGACCACCGTCTGGACTCAGCCTGGTTTGGCCAGGGCGCCAGCTTGAAGCAGAAAGCCCTTGATCACGCCTTGGCCCTGGTGGTTTGAAGCCTGACTCTCAGCAAACGACTCTCTACCCTTTCACTCTTTTTCCACTTAACGGCATAAGCCCGATCAGCCAGCGCTGATCGGGCTTTTGTGCGTCTGGAGTTTGTTATGAACACACACGGATCATCTTCTATCCCGTCCAGCAATAGGACCAACCGCGGCATGTTGCGCCTCGTCAGTACCAAGGATCTCAGCCGCAATGATTGGCTTGACGTACGTAAGCGCGGCATTGGCAGCTCGGACTCCTCGGCCGCCATTGGTCTCAACCCCTACAAGTCGCCACTGGAACTATGGCTGGAGAAGACCAGCCGTAATCATGGGCTGGCCAAGCCAGATTCGGATGATGACACCGCTCCTGTATTTTGGGGTGTGATACTCGAACCGGTGGTGGCCTCCCAGTACCAGCGCCGAACGGGTAACAAGGTGCGCAAGGTAAACGCTGTCCTGCAGCATCAAGAGCATCCCTGGATGCTGGCCAATATCGACCGTGAAGTGGTTGGCAGTGCCGAGGTGCAGATCCTGGAATGCAAGACGGCAGGGATAAATGGGGCCCGGCTTTGGCGTGATGGCGTACCCAAGTACGTCGAGGTTCAGGTGATGCACCAGTTGGCGGTTACCGGCAAGCAAGCTGCCGATGTTGCAGTATTGCTCGGTGGGCAACAGCTGGAGGTTTATCGGATCGAGCGTGACGAGATCCTGATCCAGAATCTGATTGAGCTTGAACAGCAATTCTGGCGTTACGTTGAAACCGACACCCCTCCCCCTGCAGACGGATCCGACTCGGCTGATCAAGCCTTACGGTTGCTCTACCCAGAAGATAACGGTGTGGTGACGGACTTCTCTGAAGATCAGGTGCTATCCCAAACCTATACCGAGCTGAAACAGGTGCGTCTGTCATTAGCCGAACTGGGCACCCAGGAGTCCGTTCTCAAGCAGCGTCTCCAAGAGGCCATGGGCCCTGCTACCAAAGCCGTCTTTGCCGAAGGGTCCGTTACCTGGAAGAAGGCTAAGGACAGCGTTGCGCTGGACCTGGAGGCTCTTCTCAAAGCACGCCCTGAGTTGAAAGCCCTGTACCAGACCAGCAAACCCGGGAGCCGGCGCTTTCTGGTTAGCTGATGTCCATTACCCCCCACACAAAGGCTGACTGCTTAACCAGCAGTCGGCCTTTTTTTGTGTTTGATTCCATTAGGAGCATTCCCATGATCAAAGGTCTGGCTATTACCCCGCCCGTGCTCGGACGGATATCCATAGGCAAGGTGGTCGAGAAAAACGGCATGCGTCTGCCGGAAAAGGACGACCAGTTCACCATTACTTCCCAGGTACAAACCAGAGACGGCTGGGTGTTGCACCCGGTTGATGAGCAACTGCGCCGGGATCAAGGTGGCAAGATTCGCACAATCCCGATGCGGCTGTTGTTTAACGATCCTGGATTGAATTTCCGGGCTGAGTACTGCTTGTTTGATCGCACCAGCGGCCGTCCGCTGTGCGTGGGGAATGGTGACACATGCAAGCGCTCCACCAGCGATGGACTGCAGTCATTGCCCTGCCCCAGCCCGGATGGCTGTCCCATGGCCAAAGGTGGCGCCTGCAAGCCATATGGCCGGCTCAATGTGGCTATTGGAGATGATGACCTGTTGGGTAGCTTTGTATTCAGAACCACGGGCTTCAATAGCATCCGTACCCTCACCGCCAGGCTGAGTTATCTGCAGGCACTGTCAGGCGATCGATTGGCCTGCCTACCCCTAGAGATCCGTCTGCGCGGCAAATCGACCCGACAAAGCCACGGGACACCAATCTACTATGTGGATCTGATTCTGCGAACCGGCTTATCCATGGAAGAAGCGCTCAATCAGGCGAACGCGCTGGACAACAACCGCCGTGAGGCAGGCTTCAACCAAACGGCTCTGGATGCCGCCGCCAAACAAGGCCTGCTCAACGGTGCCTTCGAAGACACTGCCGATGATGCCGAGCACGTACTAGAGGAGTTCTATACAGAGGCGCCAGCAACGTTACCGGCCCAAACACCTACATCAACTGGCTACAGCAGCCGCAGACCCAAGCGCGAGCAACCGACCTTGCACGATCTCATCAAGCAGCGCACGCAAGATCTCCAAGACCAACAAGCCATTCCCCACTAGCCCACGCGCGACATTCAAACGGAGTACCTCATGCAGAAAATAGCGACTCAGGCGGCCATTGCGCCGCCTGCCGGCATTCCCTTGTCGGAAAAAGAAGTACTGAGCTGGGCGCAGAGCATCCTGGAAACCCGGTTCAAACGCAGCAATTACCTGACCAGCCCTCAACACGTGAAGAACTACCTCATGGCCAAGCTGGCAGCAGAAGAACGTGAAGTCTTTGGCATCATTCTGCTGGACAGCCAGCATGGAGTGCTTGGCTTTGAAATTCTCTTCCACGGCACCATCGACAGTGCCAGCGTCTACCCCCGTGAAGTGATCAAGAGCGTGCTGAACGCCAACGCAGCTTGCGTTATTCTCACTCACAACCACCCCAGCGGCAGACCGGAGCCCAGTTCGGCTGACGTCGCACTCACCAAGCGTCTGCAAACCGCTCTCGACACCATCGAAGTCCGCGTACTAGATCACCTAGTAATTGGCGGCGCAGATTCGGTGAGTTTTGCTGAGCGGGGATTGCTTTGATTTATCGAGTTCAGTGACCTTCCTGATCCCCACCGGGAAGGCCCTAGCCTCTGGTTTTCCGGCCTGATCACAACTGGTGATCGTATCGAGCAACTTTTAGCATATAGAAAACCATATCCAGCTTTTCATCTGTTGGCTCGTCATCACGCAGCCAGCGGATGGGTATCTGGAGGTACTGCGCCCACGCAACTCCGTTCTTGAAGCATTTATTTTTTCCATTTTTAGCCGCAACCTCGACGTATTGGTTCACCAGATCGTACTGGCTTTTCCCAGCTCGATACTTGGCCAGATCAAAAGCCTGCTGGTAATGGGGCATGGCGGCTGTGTAGTCCTTTTTACGGTAGCAATATGCGGCACGTAACCATGCCACCAGCCAACCGAGGTGGTCGCCTAGCGAGTGGTTTTCGATGTCAGCGGCATAGTTTTCAATTTGCTCCCATTGAATCAGGCCATCTCGCTTTAACTCGAAACCCAGCCCTAGCATCTGAAAGAAACAATAAGGCGGCTGAAACTGCTTCTTACGATGGGTCGGATCAACGCTCGCCTGCACAGCAAAAGCCCCATATTTCCGCGTCAGCGCATCGAACACGCCTTCAGACACAAGCCCTCGATATGGATCATAGGCCTGCTGTAACTCTTCCTGCGCCATCACTATTTTTTCTGTCAAAAAAGACCAATAGTCTCCAACAGCTTTTGCCCTCGTCGCCAATTGGTCCTCTTTTGTGGCTTTCGTGCTGATCACTGGCGCGATCTCTCTGTAAAATTCGCCGAGATCTAGCTCGATGTAGCTATCGTAAGAGCAGAATTGAGCGCAGATCTCCCGTAAATACTCCACGCCGTATGCTTTAGTGATCTCCCTGGATACATAGCTACTAAAGCGGCTGAGAACCAAATTCGCGAGGATGCTATCCTTCATTGCGTTCGGGATCTCCTTGCCAGCAGCAGACATCGCACTGAAGGATTCCGAGAAGTTCCTGAGCAACCCGGGTAGCGATGGCATATGCGAACCCCGGGTCCAGTTAACGGCATTGTCGAGGTTGTTCTGGAGACGAGCATTCTCACTAGTTGGATTTTTGCCTGGAAAATGGAACTGAGTTTGAGAAGTCCCGCATGTCTCATACGCCCAGCGCATTACCTTTTCCAGAGGGAGGGTTACCTGACCTTCAGCGTCAATGCTGGGGAGATACCAAAACCGATCTGCAGGGGTCTTTAGCCAAAGGGTATCTGGCCTGTAAAAAAGAACACTTCGATGCAAAGACATAACCAGCAGAGGGACAGCCCTGATTGACATAAAGTAGCGGATGGTCTCACCTTTCGACAGGTAGGTACCTTCCGTCCGAAGGAGGGCAACGTAGGCCTCTTGGACGTCAGAAAGGACATCGCCGATAGCGCTCATCAAGGTCATGTCTGGCAAATAAATGCTGAGCAGGCTACTGAGAGTAACGACACCCTCCCCGAAATTCGAGCCGAGACCTCCCTCTTCGTTCGCAAGGCGTTTCAACCGCTTCTGCAAAGTCTTTTTTTCTTTCTCATCAAAGAGATCTCTGGGATCTTCCTTTCTAGGCAAAATGCCGAATGCGTCAAAAATTGCCTTGAGCAGCTCACCTTGAGAGGCAAAACCAATCTGTGATTCCATATCAGATATAGGCCCCCAGCATTAGGCCGGGGGCGATTCCTTATTGTTGGTTGGGATTTAGCTGCTTTCCGCGGTTGCCGTGAACCTGGCCGTTCGTCTTGTTTGTGCCTGAGGTGCCACGGTTGTTATTCAGGGCGTCGGATCGCTGATTCTGTTGCTGGCGTTGCTGGTCTTGTGATTTAGACATTTCAATCTCCTGGTTAGTGGCGTACCGCAGGAGGATCGTATTCATTCGCTGCCAACCGGTAACTATGAATTTTGGAGACGTATTTTCAAGACACGCTGTCGTTAGCATCAATCACGGCTTAGAAAATGTCCGGACCTAGCAGCAAAGTAGGCACGGTACTTAAAGACTGAGCCGGCGCGGCTGAGCAACGCATCCGAGTCACGATGGTTTTTCCGAGATCCGGGGCATAGTGCATTGCTCGTAATTGGCTTTTGTCGGAGCTGCAATAAAAGCAAAAACTCGAGCCTGGTGGATTAACCAACCGGCAAGCAGTGCACTCAGCTCCCCGACCATCCCACTCACGGACGGCTTTTAGCATAGTAGTTACGATCGCTCCTTCCCGTTGTTTCAGGGCGCCAACACTATCAAGCTCCGGGCTCCAGCAAGCGGTGTAGTTGGCCGCCATCGCTCTCTGGGTCGCTCGATGAGCCAACAGCGCCTCTACCATTTGCTTTCTATGGGCTTCTTCCTCACGGACGGAGGCTTCTTCGGCTGCCAGGCGCTCTGCCTCCGCTAACGCCCATTCTTGATCGGCCTTTGCAGCATCTAACTCAAGAGCAGCCAGAGCACGTTGTGTAAGCAAGTCGCCCCGCAATGACCTTATCCATTTCCGATTAACTGGATCGCAGAGAACCGCTTGCTCGAAGATGACTGCATCATTGATTTCAGCATCGGAGAGATGGTGAAGATCGATTTCAATACTGGATAAATTCATCGCCCGTAAGCGTTTATTCCGCTCATGTTCTTGGCGAGCCGTTACCTTGATACGGACCACAAGCTGCCGGCCTTTGCTGAGAATGAGGGCATGCGCACGCAAATCATCGAGATCAACGAAGCGTTCAACCTCGTCAGCCTGGACCGCAACTGGATCAAAGCAGATGTCGCGAGTAAAGACTCTTCCGCTTTCCGCTACAAAGGTGGCTGCATCACTGAACCCTGGTAGCAGCAATTTGCCTTTTTGAGCTATAACCTGAACAGCAGCCCGGCGCACACCCTCCGCCCGGCCGTTAGCGCAGCCTTCCAGCTCCTCATGACGAAAGTAAGGAAAGCGCTTCTGGCCTTGATTGGCCGCAACTAAAGGCTGACGACACCCTGGACAAACACAGCCACAGCGAAGGCCATTCTCGACCTCGTAGGCCCGATACATCTGGCCATCACGTTCGCCCAAAGGTATTGCTGAGTCGCTCATCACGCCTCCCTGCGCTAAGCAAAGTACCTACACCTCAAATATCCAAAGGCGGCAGGTTGTTCACGATCTGCTGGGTTTCCAGGCTGACGGTCACCACACGCTGGAACAGCTCCAGCGGATACTTGGGGTTGCCCATGGTCTCGTTGGCCCAGTCGTTTGCGTCGTTAACGATGCCGCTGGCCTTATCAGTGCGCACGGCCTGTCGCTCCATCACCCAATCAAGGGCGGCCTTGCCGTTGATCACATAGTCCCAAGCCTCCAGCGGGATGCCCTTGAGCGTTATCTTGCCGTTGTAAATCACCGTGCTGCGATCATTGATGCTCTTGCCCGTTTCGGGGTCCTTGGCCTTGGCGAATTTCATTTTTTCGACACGGTAGTCCGCATCGGTCAACTTACCCTTCGCCTCGATCGTCAGTGGGTACGGATCGACAGTTTCGTAATTGAGATGAAGAGCTGCCAAAGCACGACCCGCGCGGCTGAAGGTCCAGAAATCGGCAGCTGTTTTCACTGCCGGAATGCGCGGTAGCTCCTTCGTCAGATTGTCAGCATAGCGCTTGCGGTAGTCCGAGGAATGGAGAATGCCGTAGACGTAGTAGAACAGGTCTTGTTTGCCGAGCTCCTCATATGGGTAAGCAGACTCGAAATGGGCCAGACCTGCGTCGGTAATAGCATCGCGGCGACGCAGGCCGCCTACGGATTGCACCGCAAAGAGATCGTCATTGGAGGCTTGGGCGACCTCATCGTAAAGATACAGTGGAAAACTCTGCGCCCCACCGTCTGTCTGTAGTTCAGGCGGCGCACTCACCATCAACGCCAAGTGGCTATTCTCAATCGGTCGCTGCTTAACCATGATGGCGATATTGTCAGCCACTGCGTTCGGGAAGATTCGCGGCATCTGGTAGACCATCTCGTTGAAGCGACGGTTGAAATAAAGCCATTGCTTGGTGAAAGGGCGGTATAACGCAGGCGTCATGCATTCTGCCTCGAAAGCATAAGTGCGATTTTTTCCGAGGTCCTGCTTCAACGCGCGGGTCCAACTGATACGAGTTGGGTCGCTTTCAATAAAACCATCAACCTTCGCCTGCCGTGCCTTCGTATCCAGCCCCGGGTGCGCCGCGTTGAAGCGCTCTACTTCGAAATTGTAGAAACCGATCATGCTTGTCATATTGGTTGCCAGCTTGGTCCGGCTGGCGTTGTAGGCCCATGCATCGCGATTCGTCACGACTCCCAACGAGAAGTTATCAAATAGCTTGGGGGCATCGCCCTTCTTGTCACCCAGAACGATGAATTGGTTGAAACTGTCGTCGCGCTGTTTGAGCCAGTCACCGTGCTCATCCGGGGTGATTTGCTGCCATTGCTCTATACCGGCAACATTGCTAAAGCCTGCGATTTTCTCTAGCTTTTCCTCACGGCTGAGATAGTCACCAATGTCATGAAAAAAGATCTGGCCATGGGCCTTTGCGGCAGGGTTCTTAACCAACAGGGAGATGGCAATAGGTGCGCGACTGCCGCTGCCAAATATCTTGCCACCTTCCTTGCGTGAGGTTTCGCCACTAGTGCGCTGGTTACCGCGCAGATGGAGCACATAAAGGCTAGAGAACTCATCGGCTAGGCACTTACGCAAACCATCCGCAGTGTTTGCTTCCATAAATCCTGCATTGGTGACAAATCCGATGATGCCGGCATCGCCGATACGGTCACTTGCCCATCGAATGGCTCGGATATAGCTGTCATACAACCCTTTGGCTAGGGTGGCGTCAGAGCGTTCGGCATACGTGGAGCGGATGCGGGCATCCAGAGAGGGGTATTCGACGTTATCGTTATTGTCGTTCTCACTTTTCTGACCCACCGAATAAGGAGGGTTACCCACGATCACCCGAATATCCAGCTCCTTCTGGCGTTTACGGCGAGCACTATTGTCTTCCAGCAGCTCATCGACCAGATCATCCTTCTCGTACATCTGGAAGGTGTCTGTCAAACAGATGCCCTCAAAGGGTGTGTACTCGTCGATCACTTGTCCGTGGTATGCGGCTTCAATGTTGATGGCTGCTATGTAATAAGCCAGTAGAACGAGCTCGTTGGCGTGGATCTCGTTGCGGTACTTGTTTGGAAGCTCTTCCGGCTTTATCAGGCCAGACTGAATCAGTCGGGTGATAAAGGTCCCCGTACCGGCAAAAGGATCGATGATGTGGACACCCTTACTGCCCAGCGTCTGCCCGAATTCCTTTTGCAGCAGATGATTCACGCTGTGCAGAATGAAATCCACTACCTCAACTGGGGTGTATACAATGCCCAAGCGCTCCGTCATACGCGGGAAAGCGTTACGGAAAAACTTGTCATACAGCTCGACGATGATCTTCTGCTTGCCTTGAGCGCTGTCGATACCGGAGGCTCGCTGGCGGACGCTCTGATAGAACTTCTCCAGTGTGTTGGCTTCTTTTGCTAGCTGGTGTTCATTGAGTGCGTCAAGAACCCCCTGCATGGCTATAGACATGGGGTTATGGTTGGCAAAGCTATATTCATCAAACAGCGCATCGAACACCGGTTTGGTTACCAGGTGCTGGGCCAGCATCTCGACAATTTCACCGTCGGTGATGCTATCGTTCAGGTCATCGCGCAGCTCGGCAGCAAAGGCCTCAAAGGTTGCCTTCTCACTGGTGTACTCAGGATTTTCAAGAATGCCCTGAATGCGGTCGATGTGGGTGCGGGCGATCTTGGCAATATCGTTAGCCCAATCTTCCCAGTGGTGACGGTTGCCACATTTTTCAACAATCTTAGCGTAGATAGCTTTTTCGATCTCACCCACCTCATAGGTGAGATCGCCCTGCTGAGTCATCTGCCCGTCCACATCAAATTTTGGACGCTTCTCGCCAATTCCGTATTGACCTTTGCCTGCCTGCGTATTCTTGGCTCCGCTACTCTTTGCCTTTCTATCGACCTTATCCGTGATGGCGATGACTTCCATCTTGCGCGGATCTGACCCGATTAAATCGAGTTTATTGACCATCGCATCAAAGCTGTCGTCATGGGAACGCAGCGCTTGGAGTACTTGCCAAACGACCTTGTAGGTTTGGTTGTCGTTGAGCGCTTCATGCGCCTGCATTCCTGCGGGAATGACCACCGGCAGAACTACGTAACCGCGCTTTTTACCCGGCGCATTACGCATAACCCGGCCCACCGACTGCACTACATCTACCTGTGAGTTACGTGGCGTGAGAAATAGCACCGCGTCCAAGGCTGGTACGTCCACGCCTTCAGAAAGGCAGCGCACGTTGCTGAGGATGCGACACGTATTGGCCGGCGGCTCCTCTTTGAGCCAATTCAGCTTGACCTCTTTCT
>TARA_R110001599_G_scaffold11830_3_pt1 | contig 24118 bp, 21 predicted proteins | sample TARA_R110001599 | Tara Oceans TARA_R110001599 (sample SAMEA4398360) | marine metagenome | biome: Polar Biome; feature: [MES] marine water layer (ENVO:01000295) within the mesopelagic zone...; material: water (ENVO:00002006), including particulate matter (ENVO:01000060) such as......
AGCAGTAGTTTGAACCAGTCAAAATGCATACCTGCCTTGGCAGGTATGACGATATGGGTAGATTGGTGGAGCCTAAATCCCGTCGCTCCTGAAAAGGCAGGAGCCCATTGTGAAACGAAGTTCGGACTATCAGTGACTCCACCGCAGAGGAAATAAGGACTCCTTCCTTACATTCAAAATGGATACCTGCCTACGCAGGCATGACGAAATGGATAGATTGGTGGAGCCTAAATCCCGTCGCCCCTGCGAAGGCAGGGGCCCATTGTGCAACGAAGTTCGGACTATCAGTAAATCCACAGCGGAGAATGTAAGGATTCTTTCCGTACACTCAAAATGGATACCTGCCTACGCAGGTATGACCGTGTGGGTAGTTTGGAGAGAGTGTATTTCCCGTCGCTCCTGCGAAGGCAGGAGCCCATTTTAAGCAGCCAACCGCAAACCAACACACAGCATAAACGGCACTAACCCTTAACCACACTCAAACCACGCCCTATACCATAATAAGCAATGCCATAAGCCTCTAACATTTCAGGCTCATACAAGTTACGGCCATCGATAATAACCGGATGCTTCAAATGCGCTTTAAGCACCTCAAAATCTGGCGCCTTAAAGGCATTCCACTCCGTACACACCACCAACGCATCAGCACCAATCAACGCAGCCTCTTTCGTACCCATCAGGCTCAAATCTGCACGCGTACCATAGATACGTTGTGCTTCGTTCATGGCTTCGGGATCAAAGGCTTGCACCGTTGCACCCGCCGCCCACAACTTCTCCATCAACACACGGCTCGGCGCATCACGCATATCATCGGTATTAGGCTTAAAAGACAAACCCCACAGAGCGATCCGCTTACCCGCCAAATCACCCTTAAAATATGAATGAACATGAGCAAACAACTTATCTTTCTGGCGGCTATTTACCTGCTCAACAGACTTCAATAAAGCAGGTACATAACCCACTTTCTCAGCCGTTTTCACCAAGGCCTGCACGTCTTTCGGGAAACAAGATCCGCCATAACCACAACCTGGATAAATAAAGTGATAACCAATACGCGGATCAGAACCAATCCCCTGACGCACCTTTTCAATATCCGCACCCAGCAACTCTGCCAAATTCGACATTTCATTCATAAAACTAATCTTGGTCGCCAACATACAGTTAGCGGCGTATTTCGTCAGCTCCGCCGAGCGTACATCCATCACAATCATCCGCTCATGATTACGGTTAAACGGCGCGTACAACTCGCGCATTTTTTCTTCAACGGCGGGGCTATCCGTGCCAATCACAATCCGGTCTGGCCGCTGACAATCGGCCACTGCCGCGCCTTCTTTCAAAAATTCCGGATTAGAAACGACATCAAAGCCAATCTCCACACCACGCTCTGCTAGCGTAGCCGCAACACAAGCACTAACTTTATCTGCCGTGCCAACCGGTACCGTCGACTTATCGACAATTATCTTGGGAGAATCCATATAAGTAGCGATGGTCTTTGCCACCGCCAACACATACTGCAAATCAGCGGAGCCGTCTTCATCGGGCGGTGTACCCACCGCAATAAATTGAATACGGCCATGCTTAACACCTAGCTCCGCATCGGTAGTAAAAACTAAGCGACCGGCTTCATAGTTACGCTGTACTAGCGGTGCTAGACCAGGTTCGAATATCGGAATAACACCCTTTTTGAGGTTCTCAACACGCTCCGCATTAACATCAACGCACACCACATCGTGGCCAACCTCAGCCAAAACTGCAGCTTGCACAAGACCGACATAACCAATACCAAAAACGGTAACTTTCATCGAATTAGACCAAAATAAGCTTAATTAGCGCCGAAGTGTATCACAGAGAATAGGGCGCTAGATGGCGTGTAAATCAAAGAATATTGGCTGCACAGCGGGGGATTGATGGGAGTCTTTACCCAGTCGCTCCTGTGAAGGCAAGGACCCATTGTAAACAACAACACCCAAACAAAACCCTAAAATGGATACCTGCCTACGCAGGTATGACGGTAAGAGTAGCTTGATGAACGCACAATCCCGTCGCTCCTGCGGAGGCAGGAGCCCATTTTAAAAAACCGCACTCAAACCGAACCCTAAAATGAATGCCCGCCTACGCTAGCGTGACATCATTGGATAATTGACGAGAGCTTATTTCTCGGTGCAGCTACGACAGCTTTTGAAATAGGGGAAGATTGCCATCAGCCAAACGAATTCCCGTATGTTGAAACCATTTATCCAAAATCGTTTGATATAACGCCTTAAAATCAGTGGTGAACTGCATATTCGCGTTATCTTTTACCGGAAGTATCGGGTGCTTACCAATATGACCACCTCTAACCTTACCCCCCATCACCAAATGAGTTGCCGCAGTACCATGATCAGTACCACCAGAACCATTCATCTTCGGACGCCGGCCGAATTCGGAATACGTCATCAATACAACATCGTCCCATTTACCCGCTCTTATCATTTCCTGCCGAAACGCGCTGACTGCCGCACCCATTACTCCCAACAGTCGCTGATGGACCGCCTTCTGATTTCGATGGGTATCAAAGCCCGACAGGGCGACTTTGTATACAGGGATATCAACACCTGAATTAATGAGTAACGCCACCTCTGCAAGTTGTTTACCGAGTTGAGTGCCTGGAAAAGGTGTTTTCACAGTAGAGGTATTACGCAATATCGGCAACAAATCTTTTGCGACAGCAGCCAAGGTATTTTGAGTAGCCAACAAATGTGCGTAAGCAGCATTGTGCGACGCGCTATTTTTTTTGAAATTTAGTTGACGCCCTTTCGCAACAAAGCCTTTAAGCAAGCCTTGTGCCTGCAACACAGTATTACCAAGCCCCGTTACAGGGCCTGCATTACGGCCCAGCACCAAAGCATCAATACCATACTTCGTTTTTTTAGCCGCCCCCGACGCCAACCAACCGTGTTCACCATACTCATCGCTTTTAGAGGCGGTATCCCATATTTCAATACTGCGAAAATGCGATAAATTAGGCTCTTCATAACCCAAACCGTGGACCAAAGCCATATCCTGATCGTGCCATGCAGGCATAAGTCCAGACAGTGCGTTATGCAAAGCGAACTCATCATCCAGCTTTACACGCTCATCAGCCTGCAAATGCAGATTTGGCCTTAAGGCCTTGTATTGATCAAATTGTGTTAATGGTACAAAGGTGTTCAAACTGTCGTTACCACCATTTAGCTCCAGCAGAACCAGCACTTTATTGCGAGCCGCAGCTACACCGCCCCAACTCATTGGCACAACACCAAAAGTGCCAATCATCGACATCAACCGCAGTAGTTCACGGCGTTTCATTTCAATTGCCATACGGGGTTTTCCAAAAGATTGGAAAGAGCATCAACGCATTCAGACAAATCACGGTAATCCGCGCGACTCCCTTCGTCGCCATCGACAACCGCCGCCTCCTTGTTAGCCATACTTAGCGCCATAGTATCCGCTGGACTAACACCGACTGTATCAATTTGTACGCCAGTCGAAGACGTAGCAGACGGTAACGCCACCGGCAATGCAGCTAACTTAGCAGGCCCGCCCTCCGCACAGATAAACGCCAATTCTTTTTCATAACGCTGTGGCTGCAAGCCCCGAGTCAGCAATTCTCCAAATTTAATACGCTCTATGTAGGTTTGCCCGGTAATCCAGTCATTTCCGCTAGGCCAGCCCTTCACATTAGGAGGGTCAAATAAGTCTTGCCCCATTCGGCGCATTAGGGCCGGCACCGATTTGTACGGCACCATGCCAGGCAGCATACGGCTACCACCAACAACTAATTCCAAAGGCGACTTAGTCATTTTTCCGGCGTCATTCCAAAACGCCTTACTCATTAAAATACCCCGCACCAATCGCCGAATATTCCAATCCTTATAAAATCGTTCAGACAAACGCTCAATATCCGCGCCATCTTCGGTACTTACAAATTCCAACCAAAGCTTACGAGTAATATGCTTTGCTGTTTGCTTTTGCTTAAGCAAAATCTCCACAACCGCATCTACTCCAAACACCTCGCTTTCACCAAGAATAGTTTTTACACCGTAATCATGCCGCTCAGGATAAAAGCGCGGTGTAAAGTAGCGAGGATCAATCGACATACCCGTTAAAGCCCGAGCAACTTCTTTGACATCTTTTTCGGTATAAGCACCGACGCCTAGCGTGAATAGCTCCATCAACTCACGCGCTAAATTTTCATTAGGCTTAGCTTTAAAATTATTATTGTTATCCAAATACATGAGCATCGCTGGATCAAGAAGCATGTTATGCAAAAGAATCCGAAAATTACCCAAGGCATATTTGTAAATCGTAGTATGTTGTTCATAAATCAGCCCCGCGTGGGGCACCTTAGTAAGGCTTGAAGTAAAGTGATTATGCCAAAACACCTCCATGCGATGAGTTAATGCCTCATCAATTGCCGATTTAAGTAAATTATTCGCGTATGCCAGCTTCAAACTTTGCTTGCAGGAATTTTGCTCCTTCCTAAATATCTGAAGCTCCGCATCAGAAAAAGATTTATCCTCGAAATACGGTTTCAAAAAATTATTTGCGCATTCTGGCACCGTAAAATCAGTGCCCTTTGCGCGCAACAAATAACTAATTGCATTATTTTTTGACAAGGGCCGCAGCGTCTGAAGAAGGTCGGCCTCAGGCCCAAAACCAGCCCGCAAACTTAAATGCCGCGCATCAGGAAAGCTAAGAGATTGGCTGCTCACAGAAAAAACCACGAACATTAACCCAAGTAGAAGAGCAGTAAAATCGCGAGAAAGCAGCATGTCGACACCTACAAGTATTTCTCGACTCACGAACGCAGTATTTTGAATCACGCATACACGCCCTGTGCTATGCATTATATTAAAAATATACTTCGAGGACTCTTTGCGCCAACAGCGAAGGTATTGAAGCCAAAACACTTTTTAAAAAAATATACCGCAAGCAAATTATGCGTAGCCGCAGCGATGGCTGTGCCAACAGCCGCACCCACAATGCCAAACTGCACAATTAAGAGCTAAGTTAGAATATCGCCGACGTGCCAGATACAACCGTTACATAACGCATATCTCGCTCATGCCCATACATCATTAGCAAAAACCCTACCGAACCTGTCATCGCGTTTATAAATTGGCTAATGCCCCGATCACCTCTGCGAAGGCAGGAGTCCATTTAAAGCAGCTAACCGAAATATTGCCTCCACTTAATCCCGCAACTCAATCAAGTCTCGCTTGCAAGAATATAGGTGAATAAAAACTGTTTGCGAAAGGAGCCGCAACTATAGGGCCATAATCGCCGATTGAAACTCTGCGCTTATTGAAAATAATCTTTACTGTATTGATGCACCAAATTTGACGCTGCAATCTCATCCCTAGTCATCCAATGGTACTTACTATGCTGCTCCACGGGCAAAACCAGCTCATTCGGCTCTACAATTACTTCATATGCCAAGACTATATAGTGAGTAGACGCTCCCTCACCAAATACACAATCATCGTAAAAATGCTGATAAACGCCGCGCCACTGAGCAGCCGACCGATATAAGTCAACACCCAGCTCAAACTCGCATAACCGAGAAAAAGCTTCATCCAAGCGTTCATTTTTTCGCACCCTTCCACCCGGCACGAACCAGTGGTCAGCTGCAGGTCGATTACACCGCCAGCCTAATAAGTAATGCTCAGAGGCTGCGTCTTTAACAAGGAAATCAATCGATACCAATGGTAAAGAGGCAATACTCTGCGCAAAAATATCATCTGCAAGCCAATCACTCATACTCGAATATCGGTTTGGTTTTGCAGGAACCAATCGTAAGTAGATTTCAAACCCGCTTCGAGAGTAATCTGAGCCTCCCACCCCATGCTCTTAAGCCGAGTAACATCCATCAATTTACGCGGCGCGCCATCCGGCTTACTTGTGTCAAAAACAATGCGACCTTTAAAGCCAACTACCTTTGCCAAAGTATGAGCCAATTCTGCAATTGTGCAATCAACTCCTGTACCAACGTTTATATGCGATAACATCTGCTGGGTATTTTCATCGTAAGTGTGCTGATCTAGATTCATAACATAAACAGAGGCCTCTGCCATGTCATCAACATGCAAAAATTCTCGCATCGGCGTACCCGTGCCCCAAACCACAACCTCAGAAGCGCTATTCTGAGTAGCCTCATGAAAACGGCGCATCATTGCGGGAATAACGTGGCTATTCTGCGGATGAAAATTATCATTCTCACCATATAGATTAGTAGGCATCACACTACGATAATCTACACCATATTGACGGTTATATGATTCGCAAAGCTTAATACCTGCTATTTTGGCAATAGCATAAGGCTCATTTGTGGGCTCTAATGTCGCAGTTAGCAAGGCGGTCTCCTGCATAGGCTGCTCGGCCAATTTGGGATAAATACACGATGAACCCAAAAACAATAAGCGTTTAACACCAGAACTGAACGCAGAGTGGATAATATTGCATTCAATCATCAAATTTTCATAAATGAAGTCAGCAGGGTACGTATTATTAGCAACAATACCGCCGACTTTCGCAGCCGCAAGATAAACTTCGTCAATTTGTTGTTTCAGAAAAAAATCCACAACCATCTTTTGATTTAACAAATCTAAAGTATCACGATCCGCAGTTACTATTTCATAGCCGCCCAAATCTTCCAGTCGGCGAACAATAGCTGACCCGACCATCCCGCGATGACCGGCAACAAATACACGCTTCATGAAAATGCCCTCACTTAATTTTCACGAGCGACAGAAACACTAAACCCATGGTCTTTCAATAAAGCATGTCGTCTTGCCTTATCTAGGTCAGAAGCCACCATTTCAGCGCACATTTCTTCAACGGTTATTTCAGGAACCCACCCTAACTTCGCTTTGGCCTTACTCGGATCACCAAGTAAAGTTTCGACCTCTGCTGGACGGAAGTAACGCGGATCAACACGCACAATCACATCACCCTTACTTACACCCGGAGCCAGATCACCAATCACACTAACCACAGTGCCAATCTCGTCAAGCCCCACACCAGAAAATTCAAGCTCAATACCTGCTTCTTTTGCTGACATACGGACAAATTCACGAACAGATATCTGCTTGCCCGTTGCGATTACAAAATCATCGGCCTGATCCTGCTGCAACATCATCCACTGCATGCGAACATAATCTTTAGCATGCCCCCAATCTCGCAAGGCATCCATGTTACCTAAGTACAAACATTCGTCTAAACCTTGGGATATATTTGCAATAGCGCGAGTGATCTTGCGGGTCACAAAAGTTTCACCCCGGCGTGGTGATTCATGATTAAACAAGATGCCATTACATGCGTACATTCCATAGGATTCACGGTAATTTACAGTAATCCAATAAGCATATAGCTTAGCAGCCGCATAAGGCGAGCGCGGATAAAAAGGCGTTGTTTCCTTTTGAGGTATTTCTTGAACTTCACCATACAGCTCAGAAGTAGACGCTTGATAGAAACGAGTTTTCTTTTCCAAACCAAGCAACCGAATAGCTTCTAGAATCCGCAAGGTCCCAAGTGCATCAACATCTGCGGTGTATTCAGGGCTCTCAAATGAAACTGCAACATGTGACTGCGCACCCAGGTTATAAACCTCATCGGGCTGTACTTCTTTTAAAATACGCGTCAGATTAGACGAATCAGATAAATCACCATAGTGAAGCATGAAATTTTTATTGTCCGTATGCGGATCTTGATAGATATGATCGACACGTTCGGTATTAAAGGACGAAGCACGACGCTTAATACCGTGAACCTGATACCCCTTTTCTAACAAAAACTCAGCTAAATACGACCCATCCTGGCCTGTAACCCCGGTTATTATCGCCTTTTTCATCTACCCTACCTTTTTTATCCCTGAAAAATGACCTAACAGAATCAATAGAAATTTTATGTTAGTGCGGAAATATCTGCTGAATAACCGACGAGGCTCAGATACCAATCTAAAAAACCATTCCAAGCCGACATTCGACATCCATCTCGGAGCTTCTGGTGAAGCCTTCGCCAAAAAATCAAACACTGCCCCTACCCCAAAACAAATACAATGCAGATCGTCAACGTGCTTATGCATCCAGCGCTCCTGCTTTGGGCACCCAAGACCAACAAAAAGTATATCTACGTCTGACTCTTTGATGTCGCTTATAATTGACTTCTCCTCATCCCTACTTAGCTCGCGATATGGAGGTGAAAATAAATAAACTAATTGTGCATTAGGAGACAGCTTTTTCACTTCATCTGCCAATTCTTTCAGTACGCTATCAGACGCACCATAAAAACCGAATTTAACCCCTCTGTTTGCGCCGGAAATAAGTAAAGATGTAGTAAGATCCATACCACGCACTCGTGCGGATGGCCCTCCCCATAATTTCGTCAACAAAGCAATTGGCATTCCATCCGGCAGAACATAGTCAGCACTTGAAAGAACCTCTGAAAACTGACTATTACTGATCGCTTCAACAAACATATGCACATTTGCTAAACAAACATACTCTCCACGGGACGAATTTTTACAACGCTCAACAAAGAAAGTCGAAGCATCTTCGGCTGACGCAAATTTGGATACAGGGTACCCTAAAACATTTACTAAACCTTGCTCATCCATCCTCTACCCCTTTGATTCCGCATTCTCGTCACCCCTGATTTTAATGAGCCTAGCGGGAACACCCCCTATAATACTGTAAGGGCCGAATGATCTAGTAACCACGCTCCCAGATGCAACAATTGAATGGTCACCTATACAAACACCAGGTAGAATTATACTCCTAGCTCCGAGCCATACTCCATCTCCAACACGTATTTCCCGTTCTTCGGCCTCTCCCTGTAGCATTATAGGAATATCAATTTCTTCATATTCATGCGATGTAGCCATCATAATAACATCCGGCCCCATGAGCACATATTCTCCTATTGATATAGTGCCATTAAAACGCCCTCCCTGACTTAGCTGAGAAAAATCTCCAACTGACAGCCGGCTACCATCCCCAAAGTAACACCTACTTTTAACAACAATTTCTTTTCCTGTGTGCTTAAACAAAGCTCGCGCAGCAATTCTGCGCAGATAATATCCAACTGAATAGAATGGAAATGGCTTCATCGGTAAAAACTGCAAAAACACATAATAGACAACTATCACAATATTTTTCATATAACCGCCACTTGATTAACACGAGACATATTAGAGCGCAATCTAGAACACGAATACAATCCCAAAACAAACCCCAAAGCAGCAGAGAAATGGGGAGTAAAAAATGAGTCATTAGAAAATAAACTTAAATAACAAGAAAACATCACAATCAAGTACCCTTTCCTACTTTCATAACCTACGTATTTAAGCGAAAAAGCCGGGCGAAAAATAAGAATTAAAAAAGGCAACCCAATCAATCCTAGCTTATAGAGCAATGACATGAAACCAGAATGAACACCCAAATCGACATACTCCCGACCACCATGAAAGGCCGATTCATTAATTGCGCTCATGTCGCCACTTACGACACTCACACCAAACTTAAAGCCCCATGGATTTACCAAAAATTCAGCAAGCGCTTCTCTCCAAAAAACAGCTCGCACACCAAAATTATGATCTATTTCCGCCAACACAAAGGGATCAATATATAAAGAAAAGCAGAGAAGACTTAATACAGCGGACACCACCCCTACACCTAAAATCTTATCGTTCAGAGCGCCCACCAGCCTATTTCCAAAAATGACAGAAATGATTAAAAGGAGGAATACCGCACTCATTTGAAATGATGTTGAAAAAACAAATAGCGCTGCTGAAAATGGAATCAACCAAATCAAAGATTTTAATGTTTTTGAAGCAAAATGAGATATCACCAACAAAGCAAACAGATATGGATTCCATAATCGCTGAAAATACGTATATCTAAAATCGCTGCCATAATAAAGAAAGCAAGCAAGCAAATTCAAGACGAGGGCTACACCTAAAACAATCCGGAGTTTCCCCCAAAAGTCGTTGTCCTTCGGGTCTACAGACAACCCAGCACCGTAAAAGAAAAGAAATACTAAAACCGCATACAAATCTTCTAAACTATTCTCGAAAATAAAACGCTCATCACCTTGAAAATTAGAGACCAAATACGATCCTACCCCGCCTACCAATGCTACCCAAAAAGCTATGAGGAAGCTGTAATCTCGAACGAGAAAAGTTTTAGTAAACCGAAAACAGAACAAAACGATAGAGCACGAAACTATGATCGTCTCCAAGCCAACACCACGGTATTCCCGCCCAAAGAGACACACAAAAAAAATAGGAGCAAAAAAAACAAGATCCCTCAACTTAACGCTCATCGGCCTTCCATGAAGTCAAATCCCAGTTTAAATAAACCTCCAAACTTTCAATATCTTCAATAAAAAACTCTAACGCAGCAGCACGCTCCACACAAGAAACATCTTCTAGCTTAACTTTATTCATATTCTTTATTTTATGGAATAGTATCTGGGAGCGAGACCATATGATCGTCGGAACAACTTTAGCAAGAAACCGCTTATACCTAGTTATAAATTGAAGGACCGTACGCAGTATGCGACTCCGATCCTCTCCCGACGAATTAAACACGCCAACTCCCTGATCACCAGAATCCACTCCAAGGAAATCTGCAATATTCAGCCAAGTATCCAGAGGACACACATGTAAGTCTTCATACCTAACAAAAAGTATGCTCTCCCTACCAAATGCATCAACCCAACACTTGGCTCGCTGCGTATATAAACTATACCCACAGATATCCCACGTTAGATGCCAGCCCAGATTCCTTACCCTTTTCCCACTCTGCCTCAGTGCAGAAATAAAATCCAAAGATTCGTTTCCAGATGAAACATTCTGCATGTAATGGCTAAAAGCTCGATCTACTGGATCTCGCAATACAAATATGAATTTAGGCTCAGAACACAACTCCCTAATATTTTCCAACGCCTTTTTGGAATGAAAATACGTAGGAGTAGCATCCCCCCATAATTTCTTCAGCGGATTGAATAAATTCTCGTACTCTTCTTCAGTAGCGACGTACCTTGATTTTTTTGAGACATCCCCTGGCCCCTCATAATTTAAATTAACGTTATCTTTCAACTCAAAAAATCGCGGCTCTTTTATAATCGGCATTGAAACTTCAGCAACATCTGCAAGCCTGTAATGCAACGAAGTAGTACCAGCTCGAGGCACTCCCCCAACAAAAAAATCAGGATACCGCATACTAGCTCCCATACCCCATCTTTCGCATCATGTCGCCGGCAACCTTATTAAACTCGATAATATGCTGTTCGTTGAAGTAGTCCTTCCACGCGCCTGCCCCTTTCTTTAAACCCTTCGTATATGTATGAGACATATTTGGATCCTTCTCTTCAATGACATGACGCCGAATGATCTCCTCTCGATCAAGTTCAATACCTATGTGCCTGTATACTGCCTCGACGCACAAAATATAATTACTGGAACCCCTATCAACTAAATCCTCGAACTTCAAGACAAGAACACTATCGTCATCTACCCAACCGGCCCAGCGCTCAAATTCACGACCAATATCCGCGTGTACGACATTTGACCCCATTGGCACACCTTGCACAATTCCCTTTATTGACGCCATTAATCGATCATCAAAGTTTTCGAGCGACTGATAATACTTATGAAGGTATATCCTAGGCTCATTCATCACCCAGTTCGCATGAGAAACACAAACATCACGCAGATCCCGAACAATCATAAGATGCTTTATTTCTCTCTCTTGAAGGAATTCTTTAATTTCACAATCATATGCAACATGAGAGCGAATGATAGAACGCCTTGGCGCTGATCCAATTTTATTGCGGATATGCGTCTTTTTATTTGCGAACCCTGACAAGGATTGAACAGAAACTATGTCATCCCAGCCACTATAACCAGGTATGTCCATTAATATCTGATACAACAAATGAGTCCCACTCTTCGGAAATGAATTACATAAAATTGAATTATTTGCTCGCTCATTACTACAAAGATACTTAGCATAAAAAACAAAATCTCGAAGATTTAGCCTAACGACTTTATCAAGGTCATACATACTTTTTCCCTCTGGCATTACCGATGAAATAGAACCCCGGAATCACACCACTTAAACAAACGCAAATAGAAAAGACGATTACGTCATTTCCATCAGCTACTAATTCTTCAGACAGAAGCCATACAATCAGCGCCACAAGCAAGGAGATAAACGAAGACATCAGCACCCCTGATTCACTGCCTAAAACTCTTAGACACGTTCGTTGCAACAACGAAACCGACATAAGATAATAAAAAAAAGCCCACAAAATAGACTGACTAAACATAACTCCATCTCCGATTGGCAGCACACCCGGAAACAGATCGAACATAAAATTTAATATAAAAACATACAAAACTAACAGGCCACCAATTGCAAATCCGAGTTTTTTCGCAAGCGACAAGCATTCGGTGACATTAGCTTTCAAGAAGAATATCTTGGGTAAATAGGACTCATATGCAACAAGAAATAAATTAAAAGGCTTATATAGAAGCTGCGTAGCCTTAACACTACCAAACACTTCCGACGGCAGCAAAACGCCCGCATATATAAAAACAGATTGATTCGAAAAAAACTTCATGACCGCGGACAACGTAAGCGTACGCGATAACACAACAGACTCCGACCAAACTTGACAAAATTGCTGCTCAATATTGACTGACTTAAACTTAATCTTCAAAATCAACGGCACACAAGCGAAAGCCGAGCTCGCGCACAAGCAAATTACGACATCATTAAACTCCACATCAAAGTCAATCCAATACACCGCCGCCAAAAACAGGACCTGCCCACCATATGAAATGAAATCTGAAAACAAAGAAACCACCTCCAGATCATTAACCATAAGTAACCGGCGCATGGCGTCTTGCAGAAGATAAAAAAAGGCAAAAAAAGCTAACATGACCGATGAAGCGCCATCAATATCACTTATAATATTAAACCTTGGCAGCAACAGAAATACGGCCATAGAATAAAACGATACAATAATAAGAATTACTAGTAGCGCACCACAACTACGACCAACCCCCGTTAGCGATGTATTTTTCGCCTCGCAGGCAACTACTGAACTATTAGTTAATGAAACCCCAAGAAACAAAAATATAGCAGTAAACTGCAACGCTGAAAACTCATCCATTCCACTGAAATTCAGCACAAGAAATGACGACAACAAACTTAGTACACTCACCATTCCCTGGTCTAAAATAGGAATAATTTTTTTATGATTTTTCATTCATTTATTACAAATTCAGGTAACTCCTGGTACAGCAAACTCAATTCATCAATCATCAAACCACCAACTGAGCTACCTTTGGTCGCCCGCTCCAATCTTGGAGGCAGACAAACACTCAACCCCAAAAAGTCTGAAATTTCATCCTGATACTCCCAAACTTTGTTATACCTAACAATTAAACACTGCTTTCGATTATACCAGCTATTAATTTGATTTTTATAATTCAACACATCGTGCTCACCACTCGCATTCACACCATATGGTGATTCGAGATTTTTGAGGTGCTGCTCGCCCCATTCGCGCCCGTATTTCGCACAGCAATCAACAAAAGACTGCTTACTTATATTAGGATCATCATATATAAAAATGCATTTTGAGCTGCTTGGGAAATGATGCGCAAGTAAATGCGTCTTATGTACAGCCCCGTCGTGTAGCTTGATACGCTCTCGATCAAACGCAGGAAAAAAAACCAATCTCGGATGGAAACGCCCCCCCCTGCGCGACCTCAACATTGAGTTCATGACTGCGTGGCACAACATCGTTGAGCCGCTTCGCCCAGTACTTGCCACCACAACTGGTGAGTCGATACATTTATATGCAAGTAGCGATGCTGTGGCAGCCACCTCTTTTATGCGAGGATTAACATTCCACCATCTCATTGATAAACACCATTCAGCAGCATTTTGGAAGAAAATTTAGAAAGGTAGTAAGTGCTAATTTCTCGGCGTCGGCTGCCTGACATCATTAATAATGAATTTGATTTAGATATAAATTTTTCAGCCATATCGGAAAACTGGAGATTCGGATCGATCAAAAAGTCGTCATGATCAATAATAGATGAAGGGCCCGCTAAATCAAAAGCAACCACCGGCACTCCAAGCACTAAAGATTCTAAAACCACATTTCCACTCGAATCATGAAAACTAGGAAACCATAGCAGATCCATTAAACTAAACTGCCGGATGTATTCGTCTTGGCTTAAGCGCCCATGAAAAAACACCCTCTGAACTTTCCCTTTTGATGCCCTAGCCTCCCATTCCTTAAACTCACGGCCGTCGCCAAAAAAATGAAATTCGACGTTAGCGTTAGGATATTTTTCTTGAAATTTTTCAGCAAACTTAACCGCCAACATTCCACCCTTCCAATAAATACCTCTCCCAGAAAATGCTATTTTTTTCGATTCACCTTTTTCTGAAAAAGACAAATGCTCAAACATTTGAGTATTAACTGCAATTTCGGCTTTAACCCTGCACTTTTTCTGGAAACCCCAGAAAACCCAGAGGTTTGATTTATTCTTAATCAGAATTTCCGAAAATCCTATCTTGGTTAACCAAACGAATGGATCTAGGAATACCAACGATTGCTGACCGCGCTTCAGAATTTCCTTCACCAAAGCGCCCCGTCCACATGCTCGAGCTAGCGCCAATGGCGCGGCTTCTCCGCCACCGACTGGCCCATATATTGATTTTTTCGCAAAAAAACCTATAAATGACGGAATGGTTACCCCTCCGTATGTCACGTGGTGCGCAATATCAAACCTCAAACCACGAATCAACAACGTTAAGGCCGCCACCAACTGCCAGACAATAAGGTATAATTGGTATAAAATTCGACGCCTACGCCACAAACCATCTCCGAATGAACTCCCAGTAACAAGTATATCCAACAGATGATGATCTACCAACGGATCGGATCGAAGCCTGTCATAACTCCAACCGCTAGTCAAAAGTGTAACGCTATATCCGGCCTCTAACGACTTTGAAAGCCAAAGGTAGCCAACTCCCGGCTCAGACCCATGATTTGGAAAGCATGCGTAAGCACTTAGCAATAATTTCATATTAATTAGATTAACTTGAGAATTCGAATGGAGTTCACTTATTTGAGCAGGCAAAAAACAAGAGCATCACCCGCGATTACATCAATAAGCCTCTGGGGATTTAAAACCCTTTGCAATAGTACAAAAAATTATCTTAATATCCATTAAAACTGACCAATTACGGATATAGTGCAAGTCAAACTCGATCCTCTTCTGCATTTTCTCAATAGTGTCTGTTTCGCCACGCCAACCATTCACTTGCGCCCAACCGGTAATACCGGGCTTAACCAAATGACGCTGCATATAACCGCTAATCTTGTCGCGGTAAAGCTCGTTATGGGCTACTGCGTGTGGCCGAGGGCCAACAATACTCATCCTGCCTTGCAGTACATTTATAAATTGAGGCAGCTCGTCTAAAGAAGTTTTACGCAAAAATGCACCGAGCTTGGTGATTCGCAGATCACCTTTGGTCGCCTGCACTACCACATCTCCATTATCGCAGGTAGTCATGGAGCGAAACTTCCACACCATAATCTCTTCACCATTTATACCGTAGCGACGCTGCTTGAATATGGCAGGGCCTTTAGACGTGAGCTTGACGGCTGCCGCAATAAACAGCATTGGCACGGCAATTATACACAGGATCATAGAGCTTAATATAACGTCTTCTAAGCGCTTAATTACCGCGTCAAAAGAGTCGAACGGCGTGTCATAAACACTTACTACTGGCAGGCCGCCAATTTCACGGCTACGAGCATTTAGCATTTTAAACGTGAAAACATCTGGCACTATGTGCACACAGCAAGAGCTATTTGCGAGGAATTCGACCAAATCTTTGATTGTTTCTTCTTCACGCATTGGCAGGGCGATGTATATGTCGTCATATTCGCCAGAGCGGGCCTGGGCTTTTAAAAATTCGATATCACCAAGCACTTGCAAGCTTTCCCCACCAAGCGGCTTCGCGCCGACCGACACCCGACTATCGAAAAAGCCCGCAATCTCCATACCCATCCAAGAGCTTTGCAAAATACTCCTGGCCAGAGTCAAGCCCGGCTCTTTGGCACCAACAATTGCAATTTTGCGGGTATTAACACCGGTACGACGCATTTCGCGCAGTACAATACGCGCACTTACGCGATAGAAGCTGATTGCAACAGGCACAGCAATCGCCCAAGCAACCATAACACCGCCGCCGTAGCCACTTAAATCAAAGAGAAAAACACCGGTTAATAAGGTACCTAAAACTACCATCCAGGTGAGCAGTACCGCTTTTACTTCAATAAGAAGGGATTGACCGCGCCACGAAAAGTACAGGCCATTTTTATGGGCAAAGATGTGATAGCAAATTGAGCTAACAAAGGCGGCTATTTGGTAGCATACATCCCAACTCAGGCCTGCCACTTTAACTAGAATGGCTAGCAAACCCCAAATTAACAAGACGTCTGAAAGCTGATGCACAGCTGTTAGCATTGATCGATGCTGCTTTATAAAGCCGCCGGACTGAATGTTGCCAGCCACATTTAAACGCTCGGTATTCACAGCATTTCCCTCGCATAGGAATTTATCTAAGTATTTTTGGTAGCAAATGCAGAAAGCAGTATCCCTTGGCTGCTATTCAGGCAAACGCCTTTGTTCTATAGAACCCAACGCCATTTTCAACGACGAGTTTAAATTTTAGCTTTAATTTGGCCTTTTGCACCGGATCTTGAACCTTAGCCCAAAATAGGAGCGCAATTTTGCGTTAGTTTAGTGCAAATTCCAAGCACCGATATCGGTAATTGCAACATTTCGGGCCTTCAGGCGCTAAGCTTGCACCCATCCCTGTGGCCTAAAAACCTCCAACGCGCCCCTTGTAAGCGGTTAAGCAATTTACAGGCCAGCGACTCAAGCTAAGTTGACAGCCCGATCCAGATAAACATTTACAACTCCCATCGAAATACGCCGGGCACCTGTAACAGGGGGAAGCACGATACCTTTTTTCGATGACACTTTGTTTAAGGTCATATTTTTGCGTTGTGGGGATTCAAGCAAAGGCAATAATCGTAGCATTGATAGCCCAAACCAAACCCCACTGTACCAGTTTAGCGCTGGAGTGACGCACCCCAAGAATAGGGGGGGTGCCCTGCAGATTACCGCTAAGCATGTTTTATTCGCGCCTCCAGAAGGAGGCCCAATAGGGATCGGTGCAAGGCATAAGGAAAACTGACACTAGGGCCACTGCCTAGTACAGATTTAAGGAGACGAGACCCAGCCCCATCACGGCCGACCCAAGCGACCCTAGATCTGAGCAGCGAATTTTCAAGCCCATCATATAAATCAGCCTGCCCGCCTGTTACTACTTGTATAGAAAGGGAAATAGCACTAACTCCATCCCACTTTTCAGATTATGCCAGCCCAGCTCATGCCGGGGGCTGGTGCACTATGGTGAAGCTAGGTATCATTAGGCGCTTTACGGCAGTCGCTGAGACGGAATGTGGCGTATGCGGTTTGCTCATTGCAGGTCTTTACGGCGGTTGCGGCCAGTCGGCACATTTATTGTATGTGCGTGATATGTATATATTTTTGGTCTAAACCCTCTTGCCTTCACAAAGACCTACAACAACGCAGCTAAGGACTTTTCTGCATGAATGTATTTAAAACTTGTCTTATCACGGTGTGTATTGCCACCAGCAGCGCGTGCACGGTGGTCCCCGGTTCTAGTATGAGCAGGGTTAATTCACTGTGGTTTGACGACACCCCAGAAGATTACATCCCAGCCACCACCAACATTGAATACATTCCCATTAATGCCACGGTACTCAGCCACCTTGCCACTCAATCGTCTGTTCAGCCTAGCCCGAATCCTGAGTTGCAAGCCGAAATGCAAAATTATGAATACCGCATTGCACCTGGAGATGTCCTAACGATTACCGTATGGGAACACCCAGAGCTAACCATTCCGTCTGGCTCATTCCGCAGCGCAGAGGAAGGCGGCAACGTAGTAAAGGCCGATGGTTCGGTATTCTACCCCTACGCTGGCGAAATAGCGGTATCAGGCTTAACCACCAGCGAAGTGCAAATCCTATTGCAAAATCGGCTTAGCTCGGTAATCAAGCGTCCGCAAATCGATGTACGCGTGGCCTCATTCCAAAGCCAAAAGGCCTATATTAGCGGTTCGGTTCTTAAGCCCGGCATTGTTCCCATAACCAATACGCCACTAACCCTGTTAGATGCTATTGAGCAGCAAGGCGGCCTCGCGGAAACGGCGACTTGGGGTGAAATCACCCTGACCCGCAACGGTGCCACTCGACAAATCTCCTTACGCTCTTTGTATGAGCAGGGCAGCTGGACCGAAAACTTTTTGTTGCAAAACGGCGATCTGATTCATGTGCCACGCAACGACGCCGAAAAAGTGTTTGTACTAGGCGAAGTTAACCGCCCTCAAAGCCTTAATATGTCCCGCAATGGCACCAGCTTGGCAGAAGCCCTCGCCACGGCGAATGGAATAAATGAAAACCGGGCCGACGGCCGGGGAATTTATGTATTGCGCAATACCGGTGTAAACCGCGATGAACAGGGCCTACCCGTATACACTGCTACCGTTTTCCACCTAAACGCGAGTTCTGCTGTAGGCTTTATGTTAGCTGACCGCTTCCCGCTGGAAGCGCGCGATGTGGTTTATGTATCACCTGCGCCAATCACTCGCTGGAACCGCTTCTTAAGCCAGTTGCTGCCGTCTATTATCGCAACAGACACTATTGGCGATATTGAGAGTAACTAAGCTTTGTCGCGTAGCCCCCAACGACAAGCAATAATTTCTGCCAGCTCAACGTGATGCTGGCAGCGCACCTAGATTTATATTTTTGGTATTTTATTTTATGACCACTAACACACCCAGCAACTCAGCCCCGCGACAACAAGCACAAGATGACGAAATAGATTTACTCGCGCTGTTTACCACCCTTTGGGATCAAAAACTGTTAATTGCGGCCATCACAAGCGTATTTATGGTCATTGGTGTGAGCTACGCTTTACTGGCCTCGCCTGTCTACCGTGCCAATGCCATTATTCAAGTAGAAGAGAAATCGCCTGGCCTACCCGGCATGAGCGATGTAACCGAGATGTTTGGCGGCGAATCTGCAGCCATTACTGAAATCGAGTTATTAAAAAGCCGCAAGGTGATAGGCACGGCGGTCGATAATCTTGATTTAGATATTCTGGTAGACCCTCACTATTTTCCCGTTATTGGCCGCGCAGTTGTTCGACGTTTTACTGGGGAAGAAAACGAACTTAATACGTCAGTCCTTGGGCTTGGCTCCTACGCTTGGGGTGGTGAGAGCATTAAAATCACCCGATTTGAAGTTCCCCCTGCGCGATTTAACAAAGAACACACCCTAATCACCGACAATAATGACAGCTTTACACTGTTATCCCCCGACGGCAACGTCTTACTTAGTGGCGAAATTGGCAAACTGGCAAGCGCAGAAGGCTACGAGCTTTACTTACCACGCCTACATGCCCGTCCAGGCACGCAATTTTCAGTCACTCGCCTACGCCGCTTAAACGCCATTATTAGCTTGCAAGGCAACGTTTCCGTCTCCGAACGCGGCAAAGATTCAGGTATTTTAGCGTTAGCCCTAGAAGACACCAATCCCGACCGCGCCGAAGAAATTCTAAACGTGATTGCCAACACCTACCTACGCCAAAATGTAGAGCGGCAGTCGGCGGAAGCGGCCAAGAGCTTGGACTTCTTGCGGGAACAGCTGCCTAACATCAAGAAAGACCTCGAATTAGCTGAGCAAAAATTTAATGCCTATCAGGTAAAAGTAGGCTCGGTAAACATCAGCGCCGAAGCAGAAGCCTTGCTAGACCAAGTCGTTGATATCGAATCTGGCATTGCTGAATTGCAGTTACAACAAGCCGAGTTAGATCGCAAATACACCCGCGACCACCCCGCCTACCAAGCATGGCGGGAACAAATGGCGGAACAAATCGCCCGCAAAGCCGAATTCAACACCCGAATTAAAGGCTTACCAGAAACTCAGCAAGAGTTATTAGGCTTAAAGCGCGACCTAGAAGTTGGCACTGAGATTTACACGCAAATGCTGAACAATATTCAGGAATTGGATATTGTTCGCGCGGGCACTGTTGGCAACGTGCGGATTATTGATGACGCTGCCGTAAATATAGAAGAGCCCGTAAAGCCTAAAAAGGCACTTATTGCCGTTATCGCGACGCTATTAGGCGGCTTTATTGGCGTGGCATTTGTACTACTTCGCGCGGCGCTGAATCGAGGCATTGAAAACCCCGACGATTTAGAAGCCATTGGCCTTCCCGTTTATGCCTCTATCCCCCTATCTGACGAGCAGCGTAAGTTGGATTTTGGCGGTCGCCAGTCAGCACGAAAACTGCGCAAAATACGCAACCAGCACCCAACGGTGTTATTGGCCCAACGTAACCCGACCGATATCACCATAGAAGCATTACGCAGCCTGCGCACCAGTTTGCACTTTGCCATGCTGGAAGCCAGCAACAATATTATGATGATCTCTGGCCCTAGCCCCAATGTGGGTAAGTCGTTTGTGTCGGGCAACTTGGCGGCGGTTATCGCTCAAGCCGGTCAACGGGTTTTGCTGATCGACATGGATTTACGTAAAGGCTATATGCACAAGATGTTTGAGATGGGTCCTGAAAATGGCGTGTCCGATGTTTTGAGTAAACGAGTTCAACTGAAAGATGCGATTAAGCCCACCAAAATTGGCGAGCTGTTTATATTACCACGTGGCGCAATACCACCGAACCCTTCTGAGCTGTTAATGAGCAAGGGGCTTACTGAGTTACTGGAAGCGGTAAGTAGTGAGTACGATTTGGTTATTGTTGATACGCCGCCGATTATGGCTGTTACCGATGCTGCGATTATTGGTCGTCAATGTGGTGTGACCATGCTTGTAGCGCGCTTTGGTTTGAACCCCGTTAAAGAGCTGGAAGTGACTAAACACCGCTTTGAACAGAATGGTATTACCGTGAAAGGCGTAGTGCTAAACGCCGTAGAACGCCGCGCCTCTGGTTACGGCTATGGTTATGGCTACGGTTATGGTTATTACCAATACGAGTACAAATCGGATAAGGCTGATAGCTGATAGCGGTGCAGTGATGCCTTGCTAGGCACCTTGTAACTGGAAATGGGCCCCTGCCTTCGCAGGGGCGACGAACTCGCACTATTTCGAATTAATACTCACCGTCCAGTCAAAGCGGCCCTCTCTTCGTCATACCTGCCCCGCCTTCGTCATACCTGCGTAGGCAGGTATCCATCTTAAAATTCCACAGAATACGTTCCTAGGTATTAGCTTTGCCGCATGCCGGTAGCCCGAGCTTCGTCGCAAAATGGGTCCCTGCCTTCGCAGGGACGACGATGTTTGGGTATTCCCTCAGCGTCATAGCCGCGCAAAGATAGCGTCGATTGAACGCCAACTAATTTACTTCATAGCTGCACAGGGGAATTAAACGCCACACTAAATTAACGTCATACTTGGCCCTCTTCGTCATACCTGCGTAGGCAGGTATCCATCTTAAAATTCCGCAGAACGCGTTCCTAGGTATTAGCTTTGCAGTAGCCGGTAGCCCGAGCTTCGTCGCAAAATGGGCCCCTGCCTTCGCATGCACGACAGTGTTCGGGTATACCCCTGGCGTCATGCCCCCGCGAAGAAAACTTCGATTGAACGCCGGACTAATTTATTTCATAGCTGCACATGGGCGATTAGACGCCGCACTAAATTAACGTCATACCTCGCCCTCTTCGTCATACCTGCGAAGGCAGGTATCCATCTTAAATTTCCGCAGAAGGCGTTGTTAGGTATTAGCTTTGCCGCATACCGCTAGCCCGAGCTTCGTCGCAAAATGGGTCCCTGCCTTCGCAGGGACGACGGTGCGGGGGTATGCCACTAACGTCATCGCGCTAAGACAGCGACAATTAAACACCGTACTAATTTAACGTCATACCTGCGCGGGCAGGTATCCATTTTCAAAGGTACGAAGCACGGCCCAGCATACGCAGCGCCGACAGAAATACTTATCGGCGCCGAACTTAGGCCTTTGGTACTCGACCGTAGCGGTCTTCAAAGCGAACGATGTCGTCTTCGCCTAGGTAGGAACCTGACTGCACTTCTATAAGTTCCAATGGAATTTTCCCTGGGTTTTCTAACGCGTGCACAACCCCCACCGGTATGTAGGTCGATTGGTTTTCGGTTAGCATGAGTTCTTTGTCGCCATTGGTGACTTTGGCGGTGCCAGATACCACAATCCAGTGCTCGGCGCGGTGGTGATGCATTTGAACAGACAGTTTTGCGCCGGGTTTAACGGTAATCCGTTTTACTTGGTAGCGTTCGCCGTTGTCTATGGAGTCGTAAACGCCCCAGGGGCGATAAACATGGCGGTGTAAATTTACTTCGCTTCTGTTTTGCGCTTTTAGTGCTTCTACTATTTTTTTAACGTCTTGAACTTGGTCTTTAGCCGCGACCAGTATGGCGTCGTTGGTTTCTACTACTACTACATTGTCTAAGCCAACTGTGGCGACCAGGCGGTGTTCCGCCCGTATATAGGAGTTGCTGGTGTTGTAGCTGAGCACATCGCCGCTGCTAACATTGCCATTGGCATCGCCATCACCAATTTCCCATAACGATGACCAGGCACCTACGTCACTCCAACCAGCAGCTAACGGCACCACAGCGGCTTTGTCGGTTTTTTCCATTACCGCGTAGTCAATTGAGTCATCTGGGCAGGCTTTAAATGCCTCGGCGTCAATTCGCAAAAAGTCTGCATCACGGCTGCGCTTGGCAAAGGCTTGCTCACACGCGGCGTATATTTCTGGGCGATAAGCTTTGAGTTCGTTCAAATACACGTCGGCAGCGAACAAGAACATGCCGCTGTTCCAGTAGTAACCACCCTCGGTCAGGTAGCTTTGCGCGGTATCGGCATCGGGTTTTTCAACGAAGCGCGACACGGTGTAAGCCGCGTCTTTACTACCATCAATTGCTACACCACGCTGGATATAGCCATAACCGGTGTGCGGGGATTCTGGCACAATGCCAAAGGTCACTAATTTACCGGCCTGGGCGTGGATACGCGCTGTAGCCACCGCCGCATGAAAAGCCGGCACGTCGTTCACTACATGATCGGCAGCCATAATGAGCAGTAGAGGCGCTTCGCCCTTCGCGCTTTCTAATGCATCAAATGCCGCTAAAGCGATTGCTGGTGCGGTGTTGCGGCCTACCGGTTCTAATATTATGGAGCCTAAGTTCGCACCCATTTCCTGAGATTGCTGAGCAACAATGAAACGATGCTCCTCATTGCAAATTACCGAGCTACCTTCTTCACTTAAACCTGCCACTCGCTTGAGCGTTGCCTGCAGCATGGTGTCTTCATCGGCAATCGCTAAAAATTGTTTGGGGAACATGCTACGACTGGAGGGCCACAAACGGCTTCCACTGCCGCCCGCCATAATAATGGTTTTCATGAAGATTCCTTGGTGTGTTTTGTGATTACTGCGCGCTAAGCACCTAAATAGCTACTTAGCCATGCGATTTTCTAAGTGGAGTTTACCTAATTATGCACCGCACTCAAAATACACGTTGCGCATAGTTTAGCGTTTTTCTAACTATCGAAGCCCCTTCATGTGCCCGCAGGGTTATGATCGACGGAATTAATGCGTTAAAATTCTGCCACGCCTTCGGTGCAGTTTGCGATTACCAAGTGAATTGCCCGAACTTTCTGCCGCACGCACATTCGGTGAGCTATGAAACGTATTATTTACCCCGGCACTTTTGATCCCATTACTCGCGGTCATATCGACCTTGTTGAGCGCGCGTGTAAGCTGTTTGATACCGTGGTGCTGGCCGTCGCCAACAGCGAAAAGAAAGTGCCTATGTTTGCGCTCAAAGAGCGTATGGACTTGTGTGCAGAGGCGCTGAGTCATGTACCCAACATTGAAGTGTGTAGCTTTACCGGCCTAACCGTGGAGCTGGCTCGGGA